>Ga0224733_1135_pt2 | contig 12411 bp, 8 predicted proteins | sample IA12soil_GW_FP2_FD_161642 | JGI IMG/M metagenome (GOLD analysis project Ga0224733, IMG submission 161642) | Enriched cells from agricultural soil in Iowa, United States - IA12soil_GW_FP2(-) | ecosystem: Environmental > Terrestrial > Soil > Agricultural land | place: USA: Iowa | collected 2017-05-08
ATGGACGTCATGAGGGGAGCCGATCTGCTCGTCCCGGACGGGACGGGAGTGGTATGGGCGGCGGATAAGGCCGGATCGCCCGTGAAGGAACGCGTTGCAGGTTTTGACCTCCTACATGAATTGATGAAGGTCGGAGAAGACTATCACTGGAAAGTGTATTTGCTCGGCTCGACGTCTGAAGTGATTCAGGCGACGGCGGAGCGGTTACATTTGCAGTATCCGGGGGTTCAAATCTCGGGATTTCGTGATGGCTACTTTTCCCAAGAGCAGGACGCCGATGTGATCGCGGCAATCCGCGAAGCGGAGCCGGACATTCTGTTCGTGGCACGCGCCGTAGATACGCAGGAGCCTTGGATCGCGCGCTACAAGGAGCAGCTCGGCGTACCGGTCATGATGGGCGTCGGCGGAAGCTTCGACGTCATTTCCGGCAAGTCCAAGCGGGCTCCCAAGCTGTTCCAACAGCTGCGGGCGGAGTGGTTATACCGCCTGTTGAAGGAACCGACGCGAGCCAAAAGAATGCTTGCGCTGCCGAAATTCGTAGTGAAAGTGCTGCGGGATAAAGAAAACCTGACAAAACCCAGATAAAAAGGTGAAATCGCCTTGAATAACCCGATATTTTGCGAAAAAACGGGATTGGTTTTATTTTTCGATCAGAGTATAATTCAATCCGGTAGAACAATTGGGGGTTGAACAATCACATGTTAATGCTAGCCATCATCGGATGTATCGTGTCACTCATCCTGGCACTGGTCCTGACGCCGCTCGTCAAGAAGCTGGCGGTGAAGATCGGAGCCGTGGACGTACCGAATGCCCGAAAAGTGCATACGCGAATTATGCCCCGGCTTGGCGGTTTAGCCAGATATCTTGCTTTTATATTAGCCATGTTCGCAGTGCTTCCGTTTGTCGCCGATCATTTCACGATGCGGGATTCCAACTTTATTAAGGCATTCCTGCTGGGCGGTACGCTAATCGTGCTTATTGGCGCACTCGACGACCGCTTCGAACTGTCGGCCAAGGTGAAGCTGCTCGGACAGATCATTGCTGCGTGCGTGGTCGTGTTCGGATTCGATATTAAAGTGGACTTTGTAAATATTCCTTTTGCTGATAACTATTCTTCGCTGGAAAACTGGATTTCCATTCCGCTGACCATCATTTGGATTATCGGCGTGACAAACGCCATTAACCTCATCGACGGTCTCGACGGCCTGGCAGCAGGCGTATCCGGCATCGCGATCGGCACCATCCTCGTGATGTCCCTGCTGATGGGCAACATGATGGTCGCTATGCTGTGTCTCTTGCTTCTCGGCGCCATCGTCGGATTCCTGTACTTCAATTTCCACCCGGCCAAGATTTTCATGGGGGATACGGGATCGCTGTTCCTGGGTTTCTGTCTGGCGATGCTCTCCCTGCTTGGATTCAAGCAGATCGCGATCATCTCGTTCATCACACCGCTGATCATCATCGGCGTGCCGCTGTCGGATACGTTCTTTGCGATCATCCGCCGCTGGGTGCAGAAGAAACCGATCTTCGCGCCGGACAAGGGCCACCTGCATCACTGTCTTCGCGAAATCGGCTTCAGCCACCGCCAGTCGGTGTTGATTGTGTACGGTATCGCCGCGTTCTTCGGCGTCCTGGCAGTCATCCAGTCCTCGGCAGCGATGTATGAAGCGAACTGGGTCACGTTCGTCGTGATCTGCGTCATGATGTTCTTCCTGCAAATCGGCGCAGAGATCATCGGCCTCGTCGGTAAGACGAAGCGGCCGATCCTGAATCTGATCGCAAGGCTGCGGATGAAGGTTAGTGAGAACCGTCATAATTAGGGTAAGATAATAAGCGTTGTGCAATTATATATATTGTAAGTGGAACGTCGCACCTGAGGGTGCGGCGTTTTTTATTACTTATGGAGCAGTCATAAGTCTTCCTGCCTATCCAAATTCAGGATGAACAGCCTATCGACAATAATTTAAAAAATAAATAAAGTTTGTTTAGTCAAATGCTAACTGGCTGGGTAATAAACATGAGTGTAAGTAATTTAAAAGGGGAGAAGGATACATATGAAAAAATTGATTATTGGTCTTACGGTTGGAATGCTCATCGGGTCCTCTACGGTAGCTATGGCTGCCACTTCGAGCACAGTGAAAGCTACGCTTGTGAAGTATAAAATTATCGCGAATGGAATACCGAAACAGGTGGCATCCAACCAATTGTCCTATAATGGGAACACTTATGTTCAACTGCGCGACGCTGGATCTATCTTTGGTTATAACACAACGTATGAAGCGGCAAGCAAAACGATTAAATTTATTCCAAAAGACGGAACCGAGGGCTGGATTACACTTGGGGATTATGCTGGCGGAGCAAATTTCAAAGTTGAAGTGGATCAGAATAAACCATATGTTTACAACCTGGTTCGCGGCAAAGACGAAATTATTTCCTCCTTTAACACGCAGGATCTCAAAGAACGCGAGGAAAGAGGCTCATCCACGACTACTAACGGAACTGTCATTTATTTCACTAAAATAAACGGTTCCCTTGTTCTGAGCAAAGAAAGCTTGAAAAAAGCTGGATTAATGTAGAGATTACTTATACTTGTGTAATTTTAAGGATTCCAAGCCTGGAAGCGCTGAGGTGCACCGGGTTTGGGATTTTTTTATTTTCTCTTTATTTCGATTACAACAACACGATGCTTAACATAGGGGGGGACTTTTTTCTAGTTCCACCTAAAAAATAGGAAGAAAGTATCCGATAGAAAGAGTAAGAGAACTAATTGGAATTTCCAGTCATGATTACCGGAAATCTCACAAAAGTTAGGCGAAAAGGAGAGATCAAACATTTATGCACCGCATTAAGAAGACGTATGTCTGGATCATGCTTATGGCATTGATCGTTTCATTGTTTCCTGCAGGGTTAGCTCAGCCTGTGCATGCAGCGCCCGCGCAGCCGGCCACTTATTTTATACCGGATGACTTGGATCTGAGGAAAACCTCTTTATTAACGACCGATACTTCCGGTACCCAAATCAGCAGAGAAAATGTATATGTATCCAGCAGTCCTACCCTTACAATCACTGGTACATATGCGTATGTTACTGAAGATTCGCTGAAAGCAAAGGTAGAGCAGTTGAGCTCCAAAACTCTGCAGGGCGGCGGTATTGAGTGGGTAACGGATTCGGCCCATTTTAAAGACGGAAATATTACGAAAGACACTTCGTCTTCGGCCCAAAAGTTTAAAGCGACCAACTTATCTCTATTCCCTGGGTTCAACAAGATTACCTTGTCGGGCTCGCAAAACGGAATTACACGTTCTGACGTGTTCTACGTATTGTTTGACCAAGTTCCTTATGTCCAAAACCTGAAGCTGCTCGGATCCAGCCTCGGGGAAATTTATCTCAATGAAGGGACTCAGGTTGTCTCGGACAAGCAGTCCGTAACCCTTCAAGGGGATGTCAAAAATGCAACGGATGTTACCGTAGCCGTAAATAGCGATACGCCGCTGGTATCGACGTTAACGCAAACGGGTAAGTTCTTTTCCCCTGCATTGAAACTAAAAACGGGTCTGAACACGTTGACCATTACGATCAAGAATGGCTCGGACTCAGTGTCTGTAACTCGTGAAGTATACTACTATGACAAGAACAGTCCGTTTGTAACATTGGACATGAACTATAACGGTAAGGATTACAACCTGTTAAACAACACGCCAACCGTTACGGACAATGGCCAAAATGGAACGCCTTCGGGTACATTAACCGCAAGAGTTCTCCTTGATGACACAGGAAAGCCGTTTAAAGATGCGGGCAAGGTATTGATCGATAACAATGTTTTAACTCCAAATACGGACTACTCTGTTTTAGATGAAATTGCAATTCCAGCACCAGACGGAGTAACACCAGCATATCGTCTTGTTACGTTTAAGGTGAATGCTCTTGCCTTTGCTCCAGGTGTCGAAGCACAAAAAATTAAACTCGGTGTTTCCTACGACAACAAGATTGATGCTGCTACGGACCTGATTTTCAAATATTTACCGGGCGAAGTCGGCATTTTGAACATGAAGTACCTGAAGGGCTATCAGGAAGGCAATACACTGGCCGCTACAAGTGTACTGCCGCTGGATGGAACGGAGCTCGAGTCCGACTCTTTCTACGTGCTCGTCCAAGCTGACCAGGATTTAGGTAGCATCACGCCGGTACCAGTGTTGAAAGCCGAGTACCTTCCTACGGGCAGCGTAACGGTGGCTAAAGCAAACACGCAGCCATCTGATATTAAAAATAACGAAGTGGTATATAAAGTAACCGGATTCTCCAACGGTAAGCAGCAGGTGAGATTCCATTTCAATGACTCTAGTGCTTACTTCACAGTAAATATCACATATGCCACGAAGAACTATATTTATGTAGAAAATCTTTACGACGGACAGACCTTTGAAATTGACTCCAGCAAGGGAACGTCAACGATTCGTCTGAAAGGCGAATACCGCGATTTTGAAAACATCTCGAATGCCGAGTTGTTCGTCAACGGTCTGACGGGAGCCGATTTGAAGCTCAGCACACCTTTTGTTATTAATAACACCAAAAAAACCTTTGATCTCAATTTGACCGTCGATGTTTCGGGTCCTCTTTATTATGGAGAGAACCGGATTGTTCTGACAGGTTCTTCGATGGACGGCAAAGGCAACACGCGCAGCGTCCGCAAGGAACTCCGGATTTATATCGTAGATACGAATGTTTCGAATATTACGACATTCCAGCCTTCCATAGCCGATGATGCAACCCGTGAATCGTTCAGCCAATTGAACCTGGGACAGACGACAAGCAATCCGAAGCTGGATAAGATTCTGGAACGTTCGCCGCTGTTCGAATATAAGGACAACATTTATGAGACGAGTCAGTTGAAGTACGACCTGGTGATTCAAGGTGGTGGTGCGAAAATCATCAATCTGAACCTCGGATCGCAAAAATTCTTCTCGTCTTTGGATCAAAATATTGATTTGTCGCAAGCAACCGCTGGAACAACAGTCATTAAAACAGACAAGTTCCAGTACAACGGTAAAGATTATGACTATGATCTGGCCATGATTGACGGAAAGTTCCTGCTGCGGATTCGAAACATTCCGTTTGAAGCACCGGGAAGTCATGTCTACAATCTGGAGCTGATCAACAGTACAGGAGCGCGTTCCAGCCAGCGTCTAGAGATTACACGCGTCGTGGCACCGTTCCGCATTTTATCCCCGAAAGCAACGGTAGGGGATCAAATTGTAGTGAATAAAAACTTTGTCCGTTTCGATATCGAGGCAGAAGGAGCCACTCAGGTTCTGATTAACAAAAACCCGGCCACCAAGAGAACGGATATGAATGACCGCTTCTTCTATGATTTTGTAGGACTTAAACCGGATAAGTCTACGAGTATCAAAATTGAAATTGTAAGAGGTACGACAAGTGTCACTCAAACGGTGAACGTGTATTACACCAGTGCTGTGACTGTTGATTCCCAATACATGACGGAGAAACCGGCTACCAAGTACAGTGCATTTAATAAAGCCCTGGAACTTTCCTTCCCGAAAGGAACCGTGTTGAAATCGGCGAATGTCGGTGTAGGCGAAGTGGCTAAGTTCTATCCTGATAATAAGTATCTGTTCGGTATTGCCGATCCGAAAGACGGGGTCCTGGAAAGAAAGAACGACTACGGAGACGTGATCGGCTTGAACAAAGACCAAAGAACGCCAAATGGGCAGGAAACGATCAAGCTGCCAATCGACCTGCTGGAGTTCTTTAATTCCACGGCCAGAACTTATAACTTCACCAGAGTATCTAATGTATATTGGATCAGCGCCGGATTAGGGGAATCAGGATCTCCGGATACGCCTGGTTATAAGCCATCCACAAATGGTTTGGCGCCATACTCTATTGAGGGTAACTTCCGAGATCTGTCAATCCTTGAGCCAGAGAGAAAAATCGTACCTTCCCAACGGGGAAAGTTGACCATTGCGTTTAACCCGGACGTGGTGGATGCGGCAGGAACAACCGTGACTGTATTCCGATTTACGGATAAAGCAGAATGGGAAAATGTTGGAGGAGCCGTGAACACCAAGGCTCACACCATTACCGTTCCTTTTGATGACTCGGGCTATTATGTCGTCATGAAGCAAAGCCGCGGATTTAGTGATATTACGAAGCATCCTTGGGCGAGAGACATTCTGAATGCTCTTTATGCCAAAGGCATTATGTCCAACGTTCAAGCTGACGCCTTCGGCGCGGATGACCTGACGACTCGTGGTGAGTTTGCCACATTGCTGGTCAAGGGCCTCGATATTCCATTGAATTACGATAACAATGTGCAGACCTATTTTGATATCGTACCTGGAGCCAAGACCGATACATGGGATTTCAAATACATTGAGACAGCCTCCAGAGCAGGCATTGTCACGGGCATTGGTGAGGGATACTTTGGTGTCGAAGAACCGATTACCCGTGAACAGGCAGCGGTCATGGTCGCACGCGCCCTGAAACTGAAGATGCCTGCAAATGACGCTAAGCTTAAAGCTTCGTTAGATAAGCAGTTCCAGGATTCCGGAAAAATTGATATATACGCGCGTCCTGGTATTTCAGCAGTTGTGGGCGCTAAAATTATGGCTGGTCAGCCTATTACGATTACCGGACAGAAGAAACCATCCTATAATTTCAACCCGCAAAGCAGCATGACGCGCGCGGAAGCTGGTAAGATTGCCGTTGAGCTGCTTAAGAAGAGCACCAGCATCTTCCCTAAAAATCTAAGCTAGTATGGGTAAGCCTCTTCCCTTTATTTATGGGGAGAGGCTATCTTTTTCCAATTTCAACTCTTTGTAATTTGTCGGAAATTAGGATACAATGGCGTAGAACGATATTTTATCTTAGAGGGTGAAGGCAATCTTATGAAACCGATCTATTCGAAGGCGCAGCTGGATTATTTGAAAGCGAAGACTAAATTTGAGAATAAAGCTAGCATTTTGGAGAAGAAAATCGAAACCACTCGGAAAACGAGAGAAATTACGCAGGAAGTAATGGAGGGTCTTGTAATGGAGACCGGATTCCATGATGCATATAACGAGCTGGTCATTTCCGAAAACGAACTGATTGAGTGGTCCCATTCGACAATTAAACACGAAAAGACTTACCGTGAGAATAAGCAGCCGATCGAGCAAATGTACGAAAACCTCAATACAAGCCCGGAAATGCGCGCTCAAATCATTCAGCTTGCCATGAAAATCCGTTAATATTTTGTAACCTTTGACTCATTTACATCGTCCAACAAGGTGCCAATCGGCGCCTTGTTTTTTTGTTTTCCTTGTTTCAAGCAAGTGAGGAAAGGTTAATGTTTTCCAGATATTTCTTGGACAAACAGGGCTTCTGACGTCTTTTATTATGGTTCGGTAACAATTTTGAAATTTTTTTAAAAAAGGTGCAACTTTTTAGAAACCAGCGCGTCTAAGATGTAGAGTCAATTACGATGGGTATTTAACCAGCATTGCCCTAAGCAAGAAAGATGTCTATTTTTTAGAAAAATTATCTTTACGCTGTGTGGGGCCCATTGTATAATACTTAGGTAGGATTAGGAATCTACTCTTTTTTTTGCCGCTTTTAATTGATATGTTTACCAGTTTCTGTGATATCGTCACAGACATCATTTATATGAACCATGCTCAACTCGGGAAAGGGGGTGCACTGGCTAATGAGTAACACGAGCTACCCATTTAAAGAAAACTCTAATGTGATGAATGTTCAAGGAGGAGAAAAAAAGGTTATGAAGAAAATTTTGACAGTCGCTCTGTCTACAGCAATGGCATTCTCCATGTTTGCATCTGTAGCATTCGGTGATACCGCAGTAACTCCGCAACAAAAATTCGACGCTCTGGCAGCTAAAGGGATCTTCAACGGCTACCCAGACGGATCTGCTCATCTTGAAAAAGAAATGACTCGCGCTGAGTTCGCGAAAGTCATCACGAAGCTTCTTGGACTGAAAGAAGTAACTGGAACTCTTTCTTACAAAGATAAAGGTTACGACGCCAAGAACTGGGCAGTACCTTACATTGAAGCAGTAACTGCTGCTGGTATCATGCAAGGTCAAGACAGCGTGAAGAAAATCTTCAACTACAACGGAAAAGTAACCATCCAAGAAATGGCGACTGTTCTGACTCGTGCGCTGAAACTTGAAGTTCCTGCAAACCCAAGCAACAACGCAGCTGACTGGGCTAAAGGATATGTTCAAGCAGCAATCGACAAAGGCCTCATCTCTAAAGATGCTAACTTCAAAGCAAACGCTAGCCGTTCCCAATTGGTTGAAGCTGCATACGCAATCGACCAAGCGGCTAACATCACTTTCACTTACAAAGTCGTTGACCCAAGCAACGTTGAGTTCACACTTTCTACTGGTGAAGTAGTAAAGGTTAAACTTGACAAACCGCTTGAAGCCAATAAAGAGACTGAAGTTAAATTCAAGGACGCAGCTGGCAACGAGTATACTGCAAAAGTGACTTGGGCTGTAACGACTGCAACTAAAGTTCAAGGCGCTAGCGCTACGAACCTCAAAGAAGTAGTGGTTAAATTCGACGGTGAAGTTGATAAAGACACTGCTGAAAATGCAGCAAACTACACTTTGAGATCCGGTAAACTGGTTGACTCGGTTTCCTTGTCTGATGACAAGACTACTGCAACCCTCTTGCTGAAAGCCGGCAGTGTATTGAACAACAACAAAACTGACGCTGTTTCCGTTTCCAATGTTAAAGCTGGCGACAAAACAATCAGCGCAAGCAATGTTGAGTTCTCCGTTGTTGACAACTCGCTTCCAGAAGTTTCCTCCGTTAAATCTTTGGGAACGAAATCTCTGAAAGTAGTATTCAGTGAGCCGGTAAGCAATGTTACTCAAAGCAACTTTACTCTTGATGGTAAAGAGTTCTTTGGTAAAGTCACTGTAAGCAACAACGACAGAACGGTTGTTCTGACTCCATTCAGCAGCACTGCTCTGACTGTTGGTGATCATAAAGTGACAGTTAGCGGAGTTAAGGATTATGCTGGATTTGTTTCCCTGGCATCTTCCCACGACTTCACTGTAGCTGAAGATACTACTGCACCAACTATTTCTGAAGCAACTGCTACATTGGAAAGCGTAACAGTAACGTTCTCTGAAGATGTAGATGTTGACACTGTATCTGCAAGCAAAGTTTACTGGAAATCCGGTTCCAGCAAAATCACGGCTGTTAGCGTGAAACAACTGGCCGACAACAAATTCAGATTCGACTTTGGTGCTGACCGCGCTCTCCCAACTGGAGCAGTTTCGGTATTCGTTGAAGGAGTTAAAGACTACTCTGGTAACGAAATCGCTAAAGATACATCTGTTGTTGTAAACCCAGTGATTGACCAAACTCGTCCTGAAGTAAGCAATGTGTCTGCTGAGAACGCTCGTCAAATCAAAGTAACGTTCTCTAAAGCAGTTAACGAAGCAAGTGCAGAAAAGACTGCTAACTACACAGTTAAAGACAAAGACGGTAAAGCAGTTACTGTGAAACAAGCAACACGTGATGACAAAGATCACAAAGTGGTTTATGTGGATCTTTACACTGACTTGTCTGTTGGAAACAACACACTGACAATTCAAAACGTTAAGGATGACACTAGACTGCAAAACACGTTGCTTGACTACACTGGAACAGTTACATTGGCGGACAAAAATGCTCCAACAATTGACTCTTCTTCTGTAAACACGCAACAACGCAAAGTATTTGTTAAGTTTAACAAAAAGATGGACGTAGAGTCTTTGACTACTTACTCCAACTACCTTGTTCAAATCGATGACAAAACTGTTGCTTTGACTTCTAATATTGCCGACATTACTCCACAGCAAGACGGCTCTGCTGTAACGATTACTTTCGCAGACAGCATTAGCAATAAAATTGTTAATCTTGCAAGTGGAAATGGTGGAACAACTTACACTAACATCTCTGAGCTCAGAATTATGGGCTTGAAAGATGCTACTGGCAACGTTCTGAAGGAGTTCACTGATAACGCTGGTAAAAATGTTATCGATCTGACTAAAGACACAGTGGTTGGTTTGGGAGATAAAGTTGAACTTGTTGACAGAAAAACTGTAAAAGTTAAGTTCAACTCTGGTATCTACTCTTACAGCTCTGGAGCATTTGTAAATGAAGGAACGAATGCACCACAAGTTTCTGGTGTTGATGTTGATGGAACTTCAACAGTAACTGTGCATTTTGCTTCTGACCTTGCAACGGATGCTTCTAATCTTAACTTGAAAATTAACTTGAACCGTCTTACAACTAGCGCAGGTAACACAGCTGGAAATACAGTAGTAACTGTAGACAAGGATTCTACTGGCTTCACTGATAAAGTTGCTCCTGTATTGGTGAACGATGATCAGAAATTTGCTGCGGGTACTGATGGAAACTCTTTCGTAATTCCTTTCTCTGAAGAAGTGAGAGCAGTATCTAATGAAGCGGCAGTTGCTGATTTCAAAATTATCCGTAACACAGACAATAAAGAGCTTTTAGCTACTGATGGTGACTTCAGCGTTACTTTAAATGGTACAGAAGTGAAAGTTACCCTGAACGATGTAGCATCCAGAACTCAAAACACTTCTTACCGTGTAAGTGTTACTAACGCAAAACTGGTAACTGACAAAGCTGGCAATCCAATTGCTGACTTCACCGGAGAAAGTGTAGTAATTACTGGAACTGCTGCACCTGCATTGACAACTGAACCAGCTGCTTTTGGTGGCCAAGGTAAAATTAATGGACTTGACGCTACAAAAGCATATGAGTATAAGGCCTCTAATGCGACAACTTGGACGGATGTAACTCTTGGATCTACAAGCATTACTGTTAATCCGGGTACTTACAACGTAAGAGTAAAAGCAACTCCTACATCCCCAGCTAGTGCAGTGGCAACTGTGACAGTAAATCAAACAGCCGCTACTGACGCTCAAGCTGTCACTGCAGACAAAGATGCTTTGGAAGTGGATGTAACTGATGCTAGTGGTGCTGCTAAAATTAACCTTCCAAAAGAAGGTGCTAATGGTACAGCAATCACTTGGTCGTTAACAAGTGGTGGTGTAACAACTGAAGTGAGTGGTTCTATTACTCCTCAAAGACCGACTGCTCCTGGAACCAGCAACACGATTACTTTGACTGCAACTATTAAAAAAGGTACAGCGAACGACACCAAAACATTTACAATTAATGTACCTGACACTGGTGCTGTAACGGTATCTTAATTAATTATTATTAAAATTAGGAGGCTAGAGAGAAATACTCTAGCCTCCTTTTTTATTTATTGGATGTCCTTCCGTAACGGACTCGGATGTGAACAGATGACGTCCTTTTACAGACATTGTATCAACCTCCTATAAGGGTATTATAACAACGGCAGATAAGTTCTAAACAAAAAATGAACCTTTTCCGCAAAGGAAAAGGTTGTTCTACAATCCTCGTATGTCATATTAACGTATTTGTCAACCCATGTCAATCAACGCAGACGGAACATGGGCTCTGTAAAAACTGCATGAGTGCTTCTCTGATCAGCGTTAAAATGGCTGGTTACAGCAGGTTTTGCTGCGCCAGACGAACGAGGCGTTTCGTCATTTCGCCGCCCACCGAACCGTTCTCCCGGGATGTCAGATGAGCCCCGTTCACACGGCCAAATCCAACGCCTCCAGCTTCACCCAGGTCGGATGCAAACTCGGTGTCCGCACCGCTAAATCCTGCAGAACCGTACGCCGCACCCAGCCCAAACTCGGCAGCGATTTCGTATTTCATTTGATTCAGCATATTCCGGCTTTCCGGTACCACTTTACGATTACTTCTTGCCATGATGGATACACCTCCTGCAAATATGGTCTTGCAAGAGTAGTATTTGTCATCCGGCCGTCTCTAGACGTATAAATCATTGTTACTTCTGGCAAAAATAAGCTTATGTAGTGCGTTTATTGAATCGAATAACCACCACGGACCATAACCGTCAGGCTGGACTTCACGCCGTCTTGTACCATGATGCCGCGTCCGGCTCTCGGGAAGGACATGAGATGGTTATTTCCGACCGCTTGTCCATTGGTTACGTCTTTGCCATCCGTAAGGTCAGCAACGCCATTGGAATCGGCGCTGTAAATCACGGCATGTCCATTGCGGACGATAAATTCGGCACCTGCAGCGGCAATCAGCTTCTCGCCTGGCTTTACGGTGACGATGCTGACTTGATCACTTGATGATGAAGAATTATTATTCCCGGAATTGTTGTTTCCATTATCCGTTGGTGCCGTTGGATTGGTTGGCGTCGTAGGCGTTGTTGTTCCTCCGCCCAACGCTTTTTGGATCTGTTGGTCGACGTAGCTCTTCGTTACGACCGGATCATCGGCTGTGCCGGCTTGGCCC
>Ga0224733_1159_pt1 | contig 12115 bp, 12 predicted proteins | sample IA12soil_GW_FP2_FD_161642 | JGI IMG/M metagenome (GOLD analysis project Ga0224733, IMG submission 161642) | Enriched cells from agricultural soil in Iowa, United States - IA12soil_GW_FP2(-) | ecosystem: Environmental > Terrestrial > Soil > Agricultural land | place: USA: Iowa | collected 2017-05-08
ATGGTTTTGATATAACGGTAGCTTCTGAGATTATGGCGGTCTTATGTTTAGCAAGCGACCTACAAGATCTAAAGCTGCGATTATCAAAAATGGTGATAGCTTATAATTATGATAAGCAGCCGGTTACCGTCGGTGATTTAGGAGTGGAAGGAGTGCTGGCTTTATTATTAAAAGAAGCGCTTAAACCAAACTTAGTACAAACGATTGAACATACTCCGGCACTTGTCCACGGTGGACCTTTTGCAAATATTGCACATGGGTGTAACAGTGTTATGGCAACAAAAACAGCACTGAAATTAGCAGATTATGTTGTTACCGAATCAGGGTTTGGTGCAGATTTAGGAGCAGAAAAGTTCTTAAACATCAAGGCGAGATCAGCAGGGCTAACACCTTCCGCTGTTGTGATAGTCGCAACAATTAGAGCACTAAAAATGCATGGGGGAGTAGCTAAAAACGAGCTATCAGATGAAAATGTGGCAGCGCTGGAAGCAGGCCTTGAAAATCTGAAAAAACATGTAGAAACCGTTGAACGATTCGGTTTGCCTTTTGTGGTTGCCATTAATCGTTTCACCTCTGATACTAAATCAGAGATCTCTCTCTTGCAAAATTGGTGTGAAAAGAATGGTATTTCTGTGGCATTAACGGAAGTGTGGGAGAAAGGTGGGCAAGGTGGTATTGAGTTGGCTCGAAAAGTGTTGGATGTAATAGAGAATAGTCATCCTGCATTTAAACCGTTATATAAATTGGAATCATCATTAGAGGAAAAAATACGGACTATTATCCAACAGGTTTATGGAGGAAAAGATGTAGATTTTTCAGCACAAGCATTAAAACAATTAAATGATTTTAAACAGTTTGGCTGGGATAAACTGCCTGTTTGTATGGCTAAGACGCAATATTCTTTATCCGATGATCCAAGTAAGTTAGGAAGACCGCGAGATTTTATTGTCCATGTTAGAGAATTAAAACCAAAGCTTGGTGCAGGCTTTATCGTTGCCATCACGGGTGACATTATGACCATGCCTGGACTTCCAAAACGTCCTGCAGCTTATAACATGGATGTTGATGATAAGGGAAGGGCAATCGGATTATTTTAAATCATATGTTTTTGAAAAATAAAATTTTAGGAGTCATAGATGTGAAAATTATTGACGCTCATATGCATTTATCGAATATAAAGGAATTCCGTGATACAGCAAAGAAACTTTCCTTTGTTGATTATTCCAATGAAGGAATTATCAAAGAATATGAAGAGACAGGAGTAATTTTAGGAGTTGGGATGGGCTTAACAGAAACGGAGAGTTCCGGTTTTCCGGATCCTGAGGCAAGAACTCCAATGGGGCTAGATCTAGAAGATAGCATTCCGTCTAACATTATGTATTGTGCGGGTATTAATCCTTATACATTAAATGAGAAATCACTTATAAATTTGGAAAAAGAGCTTCAAAAGTCGAATGTAGTAGGAATTAAAATTTATTTAGGATATTATCCTTTTTATGCTTTTGATAAAATTTATGATCCTGTTTATGCGTTGGCGGAAAAGTATGATTTGCCAGTTGTGTTCCATACAGGTGATACGTATTCGGAGAGAGGTCTCTTGAAATATTCCCACCCACTAACGTTAGATGAAGTGGCTGTAGGGTATCGTAATGTAAGATTTATGATGGCTCATTTCGGAGATCCTTGGGTATTGACAGGTGCAGAGGTAGTTTACAAAAATTCCAATATGTATGCTGACTTATCAGGGCTGTTAGTAGGAACGAAAGCCGATTTTAGTGCAAAACTTAATAGTCGATTTTTCAATCATTTGAAACATGCACTTGATTATTGCGATCACTATGATAGATTGCTATTTGGCACTGACTGGCCACTGGCTCCAATAGCAGTCTATATTGATTTCATTAAGTCACTTATACCAGAAGAACATTGGGAAGAGGTATTTTTTCAAAATGCATTAAAGGTGTTTCCGAAAATTAAAAATTATGTATCGTAAGAAAACACATGGCGCCTTGCATATCCGTTCACTGATATGCAAGGCGCTTGGTGCATTTGTAATTTAAAGCACGTAAATATTTTTTTATATACAATCATGGTAAAATGTTGTTAAGGGGAGAGGAACCAAGTGAAACAAATTATTAAAAGAACGGAACGCTTTGTTCAACATGAAATGGGAATGGATTCAACCGGACATGATTGGTACCATATTGATCGAGTTCGGAAGTTGGCTTTATATATTGCAAAATGTGAAGGCCAAGGGGATCTTTTTGTGATTGAAATGGCCTCATTACTTCATGATATATCAGATGAAAAATTAAATTCTTCTTTGGAGGAAGGGAAAAATAAATTAAGAAGTTTCATACAATCGTTATCACTTTCCACTCCTCAAGCATCTGCAATAATTGATATAATTGAGAACATTTCTTTTAAAGGCGGTAATGAGTCAACATTACATACGTTTGAACAAATGGCCGTAAGGGATGCGGATCGTCTCGATGCCATCGGTGCGATTGGAATTGCAAGGGCATTTGCTTATGGTGGGAAAAAAGGGCAGCTTCTCTACGATCCGAATTTACACTCCAGAGAAAATATGACCATTCAAGAATATAGAACAGGTAAGTCCTCGACTGTCCATCATTTTTATGAAAAATTGTTATTATTAAAAGATAAAATGCTCACAAATACAGGTAAACAAATTGCTTTGGAAAGACATCAATATTTAGAAACCTTTTTAAAGCAGTTTTTTAAAGAATGGAACGGTGATTATGAAATCAATTACGGTTGAAGGGCTTTCAAAAACATATGGTGAAAAACAACTTTTTAACCAAATTTCTTTTCACATAAGCGAAAAGGAAAGAATAGGAATTATTGGGGTAAACGGAACAGGAAAATCAAGTTTGCTTAAAATTTTAGCAAAAGTGGATGAACCTGATTCTGGAGAGATCGTCCATCCAAATCAATATTCTATCGGATATTTATCACAAAATCCGGAATTAAATCCTGAATTAACGGTCTTAGAGCAAGTCTTCCAGGGAGAAGCAGCCATTATCCAACTATTTAAAGCATATGAAACTTTATTAATGAAATTGGAGAGGGACCCTTCTAATGCAGACTTGCAAGATCAATTATTCTCATTGCATAAACAGATGGATGCTCAAAATGCTTGGGATGCAAATGCAAATGCCAAAACAATTCTGACCAAATTGGGGATACTCGATTATTCCGTACAAACTGGAAATCTTTCCGGGGGTCAAAAAAAACGAGTTGCTTTAGCGCAGGTTTTAATTGAAACACCTGATTTACTAATTTTGGATGAACCAACCAATCATTTGGATTATGAATCCGTTAAATGGTTGGAGGATTATTTAAATAAATATCCTGGTGCGGTATTACTTGTAACACATGACCGTTATTTCTTAGACTCTGTGGTTAATCGAATATTTGAATTAGACCATGGTAAGCTTTATTCTTACAAAGGTAATTATCAAGATTTCATCGAAGCAAAATCAATTAGAGAAGAAGAAAATCTAGCAGCAGAAAGTAAAAGAAAGAATCTTTACCGGAATGAACTTGCCTGGATGAGACGTGGTGCAAAGGCAAGATCTACAAAGCAAAAAGCAAGAATCGATCGTTTTGAAGAGCTAGAAGGTTCTATAGGAAAAGTTAAGTCTAATGAGAATGTTGATTTTGCTATTCAAGGTAGCCGACTTGGAAAGCAAGTGTTTGAATTCGTAGATGCTTTCAAATCTTTTGGAGAACGAGTTATTTTAAAAGACTTTAACTGGCTTGTAAAACCTGGAGACAGAATCGGTATCATTGGTAAAAATGGAAGTGGGAAGTCGACTTTCATGAATCTCATAGCTGGATCCATTCCCTTAACTGGTGGAACTATAATAACAGGGCAGACTGTTAAAATCGCATATTATAAGCAAGAAAACGAAGATATGGATGAATCGAAAAGAATGATTGAATATATTCGGGAATATGGAGATTCCGTAATTACTAAAGATGGTGATACGATATCAGCCGCACAAATGCTAGAAAGATTTTTGTTTCCCTTATATTCTCATGGAACACCGATTCGGAAATTATCCGGAGGAGAAAAACGAAGATTATATTTATTAAGACTTCTAATGGAGAAACCAAATGTGCTACTGCTTGATGAGCCTACTAATGATTTGGATACGCAAACCTTGACCGTATTAGAAGACTATTTAGAGGAATTTCCGGGAGTTGTTATATCTGTTTCACATGATAGATATTATCTAGACAAAACAGCAGATCAGCTATTAATCTTTAATGGTGATGGAAATATAAATCGTTTCTTTGGTACGTACAGTGAATATCTAGATATAAAACAGGCAGAAGCCAGAAAAGAAATAAAGGAAACTGCTCCTAGTGTAGCTAAAAGGGTAAATAATAAAACAAAAAAAATGAGTTACATGGAGAAAAAAGAATGGGAAGAAATCGATGAAAAAATAGCCCAGACAGAGCAGAAAATAGAATCGCTTCAAGAAGAGTTAAATAATATTGGTAGTGATTTTGAAAAAGCACAAAAGATTATGGATGAAATTGCGGTACAAGATGAAACGTTAGAGAAGTTAATTGAAAGATGGACATATTTGTCTGAATTAGTGTAATCAACCATAGCAAAGATTAAAGAGGTGAAAATCAAATGAAAATAGTTACGATAGAACCTACCCCAAGTCCGAATACAATGAAAATAATCTTAAATGAAGAATTGCCTGCTGGAAAAAGTTCCAATTATAAAGCAGAGCATGCCGAAGATGCCCCGTCAATTATTCAAACTATCCTTGGTATAGAAGGTGTGAAGGGGGTTTACCATGTTGCGGACTTCCTTGCAGTAGAACGGAATGGGCGTGTAGATTGGCAGGATATTTTACCAAAAATTAGATTAGCATTTGGTGAAGAGGATCTAAGTCAGAATACACAAGACCAAAAAATAAATGAACACTTTGGTGAAGTAAATGTCTTCATTCAAATGTTTAAGGGAATACCTTTGCAGGTAAAACTGGTGGAAGGGGATCAAGAAAAACGTTTTGGTTTACCTGGAAACTTTTTGGAGGCAATGCAAAAAGCACAGCTTCCTGGAGATAATTATGTTTTCTTAAGAAAATGGAAAGAACAAGGTGTACGATACGGAGATTTAGAGCAAGTTGGAAATGAAGTGGTAGAAGAAATCATTGCTGCCTATCCTGACGAACGTCTAAATAAAATTGTAGCTGTCGCTCAAAATCCAACCGCAGAGTTAGAAAAGAAGAAAATGCAAAAGGTAACAGTTGAGATGTTAGATGATCCGGATTGGCGTAAACGATATCAGCTATTAGAACAAATGGAGGATCCAACCCTCGAGGATCTACCCGTTCTTGAAAAAGCCCTTCAGGATGAAAAGGCATCAATTCGAAGATTGGCCGTTGTGTATTTTGGCATGATTAAAGATAGAGTGGTGCTTCCTTACCTTTACAAAGGGTTGAAAGACAAGGTAGTCACGGTTAGAAGAACAGCAGGAGACGCATTGTCGGATCTCGGTTTTAAAGAAGCTATTATGCCAATGGCAGATGCTTTAAAAGATTCTAGTAAAATAGTCCGTTGGCGGGCAGCTATGTTTCTTTATGAAGAAGGAGATGAGTCAGCACTTCCAGCCTTAAAGGAAGCAGAGAATGATCCAGAGTTTGAAGTTCGGCTTCAAGTAAAAATGGCGATTGAAAGGATCGAGGGTGGGGAAGCTGCTCAAGGTTCTGTTTGGAAGCAGATGACAGAAGCTAGAAAGTCTAATTAAATAGAATTTTAGGAGGAAATGAAAATGTCAATGGCATATGAAGAGTATATGAAACAAATAGTAAAACCGATGAGAGAAGAACTTGTTCAGGCGAATTTCAAAGAGCTTGCTACTGCTCAAGACGTAGAAACATTTATGGAATCTGTGGAAGGCACTACTCTTGTGGTTGTCAATTCCGTTTGTGGATGTGCCGCAGGATTAGCAAGACCTGCTGCAGTGCAAGCTGTTCAAACAAGCTCCAAAAAACCAGACCATCTTGTAACAGTTTTTGCTGGTCAAGACAAAGAAGCTACTGCTAAAATGCGAGAGTATTTTGTAAATTATGAACCGTCTTCTCCTTCCATGGCTATTCTTAAAGGGAAGGAAGTTTTACATTTTATTCCGCGTGATGATATTGAGGATCATGAAGTAGAAGAAATTGTTCATAATTTAACAGACTCTTTTCATAAATATTGTTAGTAATATGGGGGTGTATTGAACACTCCTATTTTTATATGCTACTAATTAGGGGGAAAAAAGGTAAACTTCGAAAAATGGAAACAATTTAGACAAAATCTCCCTATAAAAAGAAAACGTTTCAGTGTAAAATAATAGATATATAATGAAAAATTAAGATTGATTTAATAATCATTTTCCATAATAGAATGAAAGCATAATACAAAATAAATAACGAAAACAATATATTTGTGGGAAAGGGGAGGTAGCCGTGAAGAAATGGATGAAAAAATCGATTGTTGTACTCGTTTCCATCTTTACATTTGGAATGGTTACTCCCACACATGCTTTTTGGAATGGGAATCAGGACGTTGATAAATCAGAACAGCAAAAGCATAATCAACAGTCACAAAATCAAAATTATTCAACATTAGAGGAAACGAAGGATGATAAGGAACGATTTATTAACACTGTCATGCAGGAAGCGGAAAAACAATCAATAGAGAAATTTGGCGTGAAAATAGCACCTGTGATTGAAGATGAATTTAGACAGGTTATTTTACCAAATATACAAAATGCTATTGAAATGACCATTGCTGAGTATCCAGAAGAAAAGCTAGACTCCTTGGCGGTTTCTGAATCGCCAAGCGGGGGCGTGGGAGAGAAAATTTTCCATATTTATAACACAGATACCAATGAGGATATTATTCGCTTTCATGTAAGAAGAGACCATCCACCAATGGATGGATATTATTTTAATTTTCACTACCATGTGCAATATGATAATTATCAAAAACATTATGCACTCGGTACAATATACTGGGATAAAAACACTCCGCCAAAATGGATGAGTGCTTAATCTGAAATACCCATTAAATGGTAATGAAAATCATAGTAAAATACACCGAAAACGCACAGTAATTGGATATCTGTGCGTTTATCATTTTGGGAAACTTGTGGTGGCATTAGTAGTGAATACCTAAAATTGAACCAAAAAGTAAAAAAATAGGTAAGTATCAAAAAGTAGCTATTAACCATCTATCCATTACTTTTTCAAACCTGCCGCAAAAAATGGACCATTTATCGACAATGTGGATATAATTCGAGCTATCTCTTGTGGGGATTCCTTTTGATCCTTATTTAACCATTGTTGAATAACACCTAAATGTGCTGAACCAATATAGGAAATTAAATATTCAGGCGGAACTAACAGATTTTTTTCCTTAAGAATCGGGGTTCTATTATTTTCGAATAGTGTTTTTAACATAAATTCTTTCAATCTTGTTTGGAATGATAAGTCACCTTTTGGATCCAACAGTGCCTTTATAAGTCCCTTGTTACGATATAAATATTCAAAAAAGGGAAGAAGAATAGTAAAGGGCGTTGAATTCGGTGAGTTAGCTCCTAAATTTTCAATGATACTCGGAAAGTTTTCTACTATCTTTTCCGCTAACTCATTCATCACTTCTTCCTCACATTTTGTCATTAAATCATACTTATCCTGATAATGACTATAAAAAGTTCCGCGATTGATCTTTGCCCTAGTTGTAATGTCTTTAACAGTAATCGCCTCAAAACCTTTTTCATCTATTAGTTCTATCAAGGCATTCTTGATGGCTTCTCTTGTACGAATAACTCGTAAATCTGAACTATTATCTATCATACCGTATCCTCCTCCAATTTTTTATAGACACATTTGCAAAAGGTGTTGGATAACCGACATATCCACGATTTCTGATTATTGCTTACCTTTTAAACCAAAATTATAATTTTAGATAAACAAAACAACACGTTGTTTATTATTTTAACCGAAAAGAAGGGAATTGAAACAATTGTAATTTCAAATGTGGGGGTGGAGCATGATGGATATTAAGGTCTCTCATGTCTGTAAAAGCTTTGAAAAGAAACAAGTGATAAAAGATATCTCATTTACAATACCGACGGGAGAAATATGTTGTTTGCTTGGTCCTTCTGGTTCGGGAAAAACAACAATGATTCGTTTGATGATTGGAGCAATTACACCGGATAAAGGAACTATTCAATTTGCGGACGTGCCAATGCCTAATCGGAATATGTTAAAAAAGATAGGATTCATGCCGCAGAATGATGCATTGTACGACGATCTTTCTGCTGAAGACAATTTACATTTTTTTGGAGGTCTTTACGATTTGAATAAAAGTCAATTGGAAAAGCGAATAGATGAAGTCCTTACTATAGTGGATTTAACCGAGCATCGAAAGAAACTAGTGAAGAACTTTTCCGGTGGAATGAAGAAGCGGCTTTCATTAGCAGTTTCCATTTTCCACCAACCGGAAGTACTATTCTTAGATGAACCGACAGTTGGAATCGATCCTGTGCTACGTCGCAAGATTTGGAATCAATTTCAGCAACTCAAAAAATCAGGAACAACTATCATCGTTTCCACACATGTAATGGATGAAGTAACAGAGTGCGATAAAGCGGCACTCATTTATAATGGTTCTTTGATTCAATATGATGCTGTGAATTTGCTGCTTGCAAAAACAGAAAGCGGACGAGTCGAAGAACTATTTTTCATTGCTTCCAGAACAATCGGAGGCGGTGATGATTAATGATATATTTAGCCAAACGTGTGATCCGTCAAACAATGAATGACAAACGTAGTGTGATGATGATCATAGTTGCACCACTATTGATTTTGACCTTGGTTTATTTCCTATTAGGGGATTCCGATTATGTGCCGACAGTTGGAATTAATCAACATGCTATAAAAGCCTCTATTGTAACCTCGTTGAAAGCGCAAGACTTAAAAGTTGTAAATATTTCGAACAACCATGTTCAACATGCAAAACACTATTTGATGGATCATCAACATGTGGATGCAGTTTTTAATCTAGACAAAAATTCCGGAATGGAAATAACGTTGTATGAGGCTTCAAAAAAAGGAGCGAAGGCAGCTTCTGAAATTCAGAAAGCGATGGCCGCCTTGAATCCTTCAGCAAAAATAAATATATCCTATGTATATGGAAAACAAGAAGCGTCAACATTTGATACTCTTGGCTATGTTTTTCTTGCGTTGTTCTCATTTTTCCTAGTGTTTATTATTTCAGGAATGGCACTTGTGAGAGAGCGAAGCGGTGGGACATTAGAAAGGTTGTTAATGACGCCAATAAAACGCAGCGAGGTCATACTTGGTTATACCCTAGGGTATAGTGTGTTTGCAGTCATTCAAGCTGTTCTTATTGTATTCTATTCTATTTTTGTCTTGAAATTAAGTTCGGTTGGGAACATTGGTTGGATTCTGCTTGCAATGGTATTATTAGCCGTGACTGCAGTTTCGTATGGTGCCATGATTTCTGTATTTGCCAGTACAGAACTGCAATTGGTACAGATGATTCCATTTACCATCATTCCACAAGTGTTTTTCTCGGGGTTGATACCTTTAGACTTAATTCCATATCATCTTGGGGATCTGTGCTATATTATGCCTATTTATTATGGTGCAGCAGCGATTAAAGCTGTCATGGTTTATGGAGACAGTTTTTTTCAAATTTGGGGTTATCTGCTTGGCCAAATCTCCTATGCACTTCTATTATTTTTACTAAATACATTAGCATTGAAAAAATTTAGACAGCTATGAAATTCTGCGCAAGTTTTGCAATAGATAATAAATGGCTTAAAAAACGGCATGAATATCATTTTTTATGGAATTAGTATCCTTATATTTAATATATTCTACTCAAAAAACTTTACTAAGCATGTCTCCTTTTTTTACTAATTATGCCAGCAATGAATGATAAATAATGAATTCACTCTATGATATAATGAAACTCCTAAACTGCAAAGCAATTAACATAGGAAGTGCATTCATATGCGCAAAAAAATAGCATATCTTTTTGTTTTATGTGCGATTTTACTTTTAGGTCTATCAAAACCATCTTTAGATGGTATATTATTAATGAATAGTGCTCTTTATTCATCTGTTCATTTACATTCTGAGGCATTACTGGGGGATATGGTTGTTTTGCCAAAGCAATCTAATTATGATAAGGAAGAAGTAAGAAAAATCCTTACCAGGTTAAACTATTTGCCACCATCCATTTTAGAAAAGGCGGATAACAAAGGCATAAAAATTAAATTATTTGTCGGCAAATTGACAGATAATCCGTCAGCAGCCTATTTAAAAGGAAAGACACCAAGAGGTTATCAAAACCATTCCATTAAATGGGATGATGTACCAGGAATTGGCGGTTCTAAGATAGTTCTGGTGAAAATCGGTTATAGTGATAAAGGAAAAGGGCACGGTTCAGTTAATCTGGAGCTTCATGAACTTGCTCATTCATTGGAGCATTATCTGTACAATGGTAAAAAGGTGCAGGCGTTTATCCCCATTTGGAAATCGGAAGCATCCAAACTGTTTCCAGGCAATGATTATTTTATTTCTTATCAGGAAGAATACTTTGCTGAATGCTTTGCGATGTTTTACTATTCTAATGAGACGAAAATGCAATTGAAAAAATTTGCCCCTATGACATATCAATTCATTTCTTCATTATCATAGGGTTAAAGGGGTGTTAAGATGAAACAATATTTGGATTTATGTAAACATGTTTTAGAAAATGGAACGTTAAAAGGAGACCGAACCGGCACAGGCACTATCAGCACATTTGGCTATCAAATGAGATTCGATCTTGGAAAAGGTTTTCCTCTGCTAACAACAAAGAAATCCTTTCTATTGTAACATTTTCATGCGCTTATAACATCTATTTTAATATAATGCTAGTCTCCTTTATTTTAAAAAGGGATTTCCTATTTTTATACCTAATACTATTCATTATGTTATCTTTGAAGTTATCATGCGAAAAAAAAGGTCTCCTTTATTCAGGAGACACTTTTACGTTTATGATTATCGTGGACTGAAATTTAATGATAGTAGTCCGCCTAACTAATAACTTAATAACCATCATGCTCTTTCATATATTTGAAACTCGTAATCATAAGGGTTTGCTTCGTTCTTCAAGCCTTTTTCATTGGATATGAGCTTCCATTCCGACCAGTCAATAAGCGGAAAATATGTATCTCCTTCAAATTCCTCATCAATTTTGGTAACGTATAGCCGGTCAGCTTCTTCCATAAATAATCCGAAGATAGCTGCACCTCCAGTAATAAATACCTCATCATCAGTTTCATTCATCCAGTTTAATAACTCATTCTTTGTTTTAAAAATTAAACAACCATCTGCTTGAAAATGATCATCCTTCGTTAAGATAATGTTTGTTCTTCCAGGTAAAGGTTTTCCAATTGATTCGTAAGTCTTACGCCCCATAACAATGGGATGGCCCATAGTCGTTCTTTTAAAATACTTTAGATCTTCTGGTATATGCCAAGGCAATTGATTATTTTTTCCGATAACACCTTTTTTATCCTCTGCCCATAATAAAGAAATCATACACTGACAACTCCTTTGATATGTGGATGTGGATGATAGTCCTGCAGAGAAAAATCTTCATAACGAAAATCAAAAATAGATTTCACATCTGGATTTATCACCATTTTTGGCAAACTTTTAGGTTCTCTTGTTAGTTGAAGCTTAACTTGTTCCAGATGATTGGTATAAATATGGGCATCTCCTAATGTATGAATAAAATCACCAGGCTGTAATTCACATACTTGTGCGATCATCATGGTTAATAGAGCATAGGAGGCAATATTAAATGGAACTCCGAGAAAAATATCTGCAGAGCGTTGATACAGTTGGCAAGATAATTTTCCATCTGCCACATAAAACTGAAAAAAACAATGGCATGGAGGAAGTGCCATCTTATCAATTTCTCCAACATTCCAGGCATTAACAATCAGTCTACGTGAATTAGGATTAGTTTTGATTTGTTGGATAACATCTGA
>Ga0224733_1161_pt1 | contig 11961 bp, 9 predicted proteins | sample IA12soil_GW_FP2_FD_161642 | JGI IMG/M metagenome (GOLD analysis project Ga0224733, IMG submission 161642) | Enriched cells from agricultural soil in Iowa, United States - IA12soil_GW_FP2(-) | ecosystem: Environmental > Terrestrial > Soil > Agricultural land | place: USA: Iowa | collected 2017-05-08
CCTTAATAATTAATGCTGAGGAAGATCCTTCCGTACGTTTTGGTGGTTTCCACGTTCTTTTTCATCCCAAAAGTGAGCGCTCTCTTTTTTGGGAATTTTCGAATGGGAATTACAACAATCTCTACTTCGGGGTCACTGCGAGGGAAGAAGAGAAAAGTCAGAACGACATGCTCTACAAGGCAATGTGTACCCTTTTCCAGGGTTCGATACCAAAATCCAGTAAATGGTGTGCGTGGTGGTCGTGGGATATGGACCCGCTTGGACAGAATCGTATTCCGCGCAGCTGGGGCAACGACGGTAGTGTATGGGTGACCCTGGGTGAACGTGGAGAGAGCAGTATTTTTGCTGCCGTTAGGGACGTTATTCTGCGTGTTTATCAAGAAATGGATTTGGACTTGATGCGTTAATTGAGAGAACCCGCCAATCGAGGCGGGTTCTTATCGTTTTTAATAACGTTCCAGCTGCCGCTGATGAATACGCCCCAGCAGCAGGACGGTGGTGAGCGCGCCGAGCAGGGCGCAGAACATATCTGACTGGGTGTCCCAGGGATCGCCCTGCGTGCCGAGAAAATCATCCGCGCCTTGTCCCATCGCCAGCGCCGCCCACCATTCGATCAACTCGTAGGTCGCGCTGATGGCCAGCGCGATGCAGCACACCAGAAAGCCCGTCATTTTACGGCCATTCACGTAACCGCCGCGCACCAGAATCTCTCGCGCCGCCAGGGCAGGCACCAGCCCCTGGAAAAAGTGGCCGAGTTTATCGTAAGGGTTACGGCTCAGATTCAGCCACTCCTGAACTTCAAAACCGATGGGCACTTTGGCGTAAGTGTACATTCCGCCGACCATCAGAATGATCGCGTGGAAGAAGATCAGCGTGTAAAGCAGGGGAGTGAGGGGGTAGCGTTTCTGGGTGGCGAGCAGCAGTGGTACCACGATGACCACGGGGGTGACTTCCATCAGCCAGGTGACGCGGTCCCCGGTAAACAGGCCGGTATAAATCAAGATCAGCAGCAGGAGCAGCGCGCCGCCCTTTAATGCAGAGGAGAGTGCAGTTTGGCTCATGGCATTTTCTTATCGGGAAAAGAACTACTATTAACGCGCCCGATGAAAAACTCAATGTTTTGCCGCCCATGATAAAAAAACAGGGCCATGTGCGGCCCCGTTTTATTCACAGCAATTAGAACATCTTACGCAACCGCAGGCTGAAGGTGTGCGCCTGATAGCGCTCGCCTGCTTGCAGATCGTAGCGCGCGTCCAGGCTCAGATCGTTGGCGTCATACAGCGTGCTGCCGATCGCCACACCCGCCATATCTTCCACCGGCGATGCGCCTTTGGTGATAAAGCTGGTTTCACCGACGGCATCGGCAGCGTAAGTCGCATGGCTGCTCACCTGGCGGTTATCGTACTGATGAATCCACGAGACCTGCGCGAACGGTGTCAGGCTGCCGAGACCGGTCGCGAAGGTTTTCTCGATGCGGGCACCGATATCGCTCACCACAGACTGGGAATGGGTACTGCCCACATCCAGCGCCATGCCGTTACCCCCTGTCTCTTTATAGTCATCCACATGCTGATACCCGTACGTCAGGCTGGCAATCGGCGTGACGACAACGTCGGCAGGCAGCGTGACCGGATAGCCGAACTCAGTTTGCAGGGTGACGGACTGACCGTTGAATTTACCCTGCGCAGCGCCGGAGAAGCCGGTGAAATCTGCGCGGCGAACCGAGCTGTAGTTCTGGCGGTTTACACCGGCAGAGAGGTTCAGATACCACGGATCGCCCGTGTAACCGGCGTAACCGATGATGCCGTAGTTGTCGGCGGTGGAGGTGTTACCGCTCAGATTGCCTTTACCGTGCACGGAGGTGTTGCTGTAGTTCACGGCGGCGCCCAGACGCCAGTCGTCACCCAGCGAGCGGTCGGCGCCCAGAATCAGGCCGCCAAATTTCGCCGTGTAGCCGCTGATTTCAGCGCTGCTGTCCTGACGCGCATAGCCGCCAAACGGCTGACCCCAGACAATCCAGTTGCTTGTGTAGTCATCACCGGTCGCGACGCCGCTGGTGCCGGAGGTGTGCGGATTACGCACTGCATCAATGTGCGCGCCCACAACCGCCTGAGCGGTAGAGGTCGCCACGGCGGCAGCAGAGCTAGTGTTGATGTTCTGGCCAGGGGAGAGTTTCTCGCCCGCGCGGTTGGCTTCGTCTTTGCCCTGGATGGCTAACGAGGCGTTATACAGATCCAACAGCTGCGGAGAGGAGATCCCGGTGTAGTTCGCCAGACCGCCCAATGCCGCGGTGGCGCTTGGGATCGTCGCCAGCACAGGTTTTGGCGTTGGCTGAGTCGGCGGCGTCACCACTGGCGGTGTTACAACGGGCGGCGTCACGACGGGCGGTGTTACAACCGGCGGCGTCACAACGGGTGGTGTTACAACCGGTGGCGTCACGACGGGCGGTGTTACAACCGGTGGCGTCACAACGGGCGGTGTTACAATCGGTGGCGTGACAACCGGTGGCGTCACAACGGGTGGTGTTACAACAGGTGGTGTCACAACCGGTGGCGTGACAACAGGCGGCGTCACAACCGGAGGCTCGGCGCCCACGGTCAAGACCAGCGCTTTGTCTGTTCCTGTCTCATAAACGGAGCCACTCACGGCGCCGCGATAGCCGATCGCGCTGTAGTTCAGCTTATCGGCGTTGTAATCGGTGCCCGATCCCGCGGCATTGATCACCACATAGCGCTGGCCTTCCGCGAACTGATACGTGCCACCCGTGCGGACCAGGTTGATGCTGGAACCTTCTTCGATTGTCGCATTGCCGGTGACGTTCAAACGGCCATAGCCGGTGTCGGTCATCAGCGTGCCGTTCTGGGTTGCCAGATCGGAGATACCTGAAATCAGCGCTGCCGCGGCTTTCTGGTGATAATCCCCGGCAATTGTAATGTCTGTATTGACCTGCAAGGACGCGCCACGGTTCTGGACCGTGGCCGCATTCACGTTATCGTTCAGCAGCAGTGAACCGGTGCCAAAGATGACGTCTGAGTGCTGGCTGGTGAGGGTGCCTGTCCCGTTCTGGCCGGTTAAGGTTCCCGTGGTCGTGCTACCGCCATTGATGAGTAACGGTGCTGCGCTTTGGGAGTAAATATCGCCTTTCACCACACCGTTGTTGGTCAGCGTAATATCTGCGCTGGCGTTGGTATCCGTGTAGATATACAGGGCAGTGTTGCCGCCGCTCAGGGTGCCGTTGTTGATGATTTGAGTGGCTGGATTCTGGTTGCTGTAGCTGGCAAGGTAAATACCGTAATAGCCGCCCGAGATTTCGCCGTTGTTCACGATCTCGGCGATAGCATTTCCGTCGGAGCTGCTGGCGAAAATACCATTGTTAATCGCAGCAATACGGCCATTGTTTTCAAGTGTGCCTACGGTGCCATAGTTGGTAATGGCGTCTGCGCTACCGCTAATCAGATTGTCATTGATAAGGGTGTTGATCGTTCCCCAGTTAATCACCCCGGCGCTCCCGAAATAATTGAGGGTACCGGTCTGGAGCGTGCCCGTATTATGCAGCGTACCAATGATCCCGCGATTATAAATCGCGCCGTTTTGCCCGGGCATCGGCATAAAATTGTTATTCGCAGCGGTAATTACGCCGGCATTGGTCAGACTATCAATAGTGCCGAGGTTATTAATACCGCGATAGCCGGTAATGGTTCCGGTTTCCGTGTTCGTCAGATTAATAATATGGCCGTTATTTTCGATGGAGCCGGTATTATCCATCCCCATATTAAAATTATTCAGCGAATTTTGAATCGTGCCACGGTTAATAAAATTATCCACGACGCCCGACGCACTCAGTTCGACTATGCTGCCATAATGGTACTGATTAACGCTTTGAATAATGCCGTTATTTTCAAACGTACCGGCTGTACCGTCAATTTGAACCACATTCATACTGAAGGGCAGATTATTATCGTTAATATCAGTGATCAGGCCCTCGTTGGTGAATGTAGTGACCGTCGCCCCCTGTTGAAGCGTTAACGCGGTTGTGGGCGCGCCGCTAAGGGAACCGGTATTGGTCACGCGAATAACATCGTTTGAGCCGAGCACCTGAAGGCCGGACATTGGTGTGTCGATGATGACGTCTGATGCTGCGATAGAATGGGTCGTCAGCAGCCCCTGTGCCGCTGTTGAAGCCACCAGCAAAGAAATCAGCTGGCTAAGATATTTTTTTCTCATGGTGAGCCGTCACAAAGTTGCGATTGTTGTAAAAATGCAGATGAAGAAACTTCGGATTAATCCGATATTGTTCGGGCGCAGAATATACAATTTGTTGCAAAAAACAATAAACTTTGCTTAATTATTTCATCGGGAAATAATTCCATAAATTTTGTGTTGTTTTTAATTTAACTTAGGGTGAGATATGGCTTTGCGGGTTAAACAGAATATATTCTTTGCAGCCTTATTGATTAATTTATCTTTTTTATTCGTGGGCTGCGTTTCTGTCGAACCTCGGGAGACGGCAAACCAGATTGCGCAGGATGCAGGTCTTACCAGAGAAAATGTTCAGACAAATTCCTTTTTGATTGCCAGCTGGAGTCGAATTGTACCCACGGTGACGTCACTGCATGTCTACATCGAAGGGGATGGATTTGCCTGGCAAAGCCGCACGCGCCCCTCGGACGATCCGACTCCGCGTAATCCCGTTGGCCTGAAGCTGGCTGCCGCTGATACTCACGCCAGCGTGCTCTATCTGGGCCGGCCCTGTCAGTTCATTGGGCCGCCGTTGCCTGCGTATTGCAATGTTCGCTGGTGGACCGCCGATCGTTTCTCCCCGAAGGTACTGGAGGCGATGGACGAGGCGCTAAGCCAGTTTACGGCGCGTTATCCGGGCGTGACGCTTGAATTAACGGGATATTCTGGCGGGGGTAATATCGCGGCGCTACTGGCCGAACGACGTGGAGATGTCCGGGTGCTGCGCACCGTGGCGGGTAATCTCGATGTCAATTATGTCAACGAGTTGCATCATGTGAGCGCGATGCCTGACGCACTGAGCGCTATCGACCGTGCCAGCAAGCTGGAGCACATTCCGCAGCTGCATCTCAGCGGCGACGCGGATGAAACAGTTCCCCCCGAGGTCGCCCGTCGTTTTGTGCAGGTGACAGGCGGAACCTGCGCCCACACGGCAGTGGTAAGCGGCATGGCGCATGGCTCCGACTGGGCAGCCGTTTGGCCGCAATGGCTGGCGAAAGGCGTGCCAGCCTGTTAATGGAGCGATTCAGAGATCGTCTTCATCCTGCATGATCGCGCTACGACCGCCATACATAACGATGGTGGTCCCGGTGATAAATCCTGCTTTTTCGCTCGCCAGGAACAGGCATAATTCGCCGACTTCCTCCGGGCGACCAATGCGGCCTAAGGGGTGTTTTTTAATGGTCCGTTCACGGGCCGCTTTCGCATCAGGGTGGGAATCAAACCACGCCTGATTGCCGAGCGTATCAATATGATTCTGCGGCTGAAGGCATCATATTGGTATTTCCTGTGGCGGGATGAGTTCCTGCTGTTGCCCGAAACATCCTGGTGGTGACGCCACGTTTCAGGCCTGAATCCGTGGTAAAGAAAATGATTTTTATCAGCTTGCCGGAGTCGTCGCGATGGTATTTTTCATTGGCGCGGGTTAGGGCTTGGTCAGCCATTTTTAAACCGGTGATTAAGAAGATCAAGTAGGCGGTGACAACAAAAACTCTCTCATGTCATCACACTTAATTGTGCCATCTAAGAACCTCACAATATCATCCTTAGCCGCCATAAATAAACATCCTCTAAAGGTTGAAACCTTCCCTTTCCGAGTGATCAAATTATGAGCTATATAATATGCACTATCCAATAAATATTTTCGCAGTTCGTCAAAAGAATCTATCAATGTGAAAAAACCTCATCAGCAACACTCAATATATTTAAAAGCAATATTTCAATATTCCCACCATAAGGGATATTTTTGTTCGTTAAACATTCAAATTAACTTTAAATTTAGTGTGTCATAACAAATAAGGTCGACAGTCTCATTGTTATACAGTTAAATATTTTGAGTGTCACCGAATCCGCCTTCAAGCCCCATATGCTGTTCACATTTTTCTGATATTTCCCAGTATTCCACTTAGGCCTTTGTATGACCAGGCGAGTGAACTTTAATCAAGATATCTTCTTTACTTGAGCGAGAAGCATATATTCACGATTATTTCTGCGAATTACAGTTACCCAATAATATTGGGACTATCCCGATCTGTAGTATTGACCATTTCAACTTTTGATGATTGTTGGTTCATAGGCGTCCCTGCGTATCTTCTGGCTGCCCTAACTGCTTCATTTCTAGGTTGTATTTGCAACAAGCTAACCCCAGCGGATAAGGAACATACCCGTAAGTGCTAATTCTCCTCGCAGCCTTATCGGGTCAGAATGTGCAGTATATCCTATAGTTAATTTGAACATAATATATCAAGAATACGACATTATAGTATTATAATCTATGGTTTCACTTGTGTAAGATCATGATTAAAATAGGGTTTTACTACCTAACACAGTTTTTATAAATTAATTATTAATCCCATCTTTCATCTAAGTAGGGAACAATTTCACCTATAGTTAAAAAATCCGAACTGCAATATAGTTTAAAACTATTATGCTCTACTTTAATTTCAGCCAAATTAGGTGAGGATTTAATTATTGGTGAGCAGAAAAAACCAATTCTTGAGCCTGTGATATCTAATTGAGTTATGTTTTCAAACGTAATGTCAAAATTAAGTGCATTAAAAATATCTTTGTTCCATTTTTCAGGGTATTTCTTTGGTATTTTCTTGCAAATGAAATTAAACTTCAAATCAGAAAAGTTTTCCATTGAAAAACCATGTATTTCGACCACTTGTATGTCAAGTTCATTGTTAAACATGAATTGAATTTTCTCTTTACCTAAAGCATTTTGAAACCACATTTTCAAATCTCACTTAAAAATTATAATGACCATGAGTTCCATTCACACTGCCTGCATTCAGATTTTCAGATGGTCAAACACTAAAATGAGGCTCTGCACCATGCCCCGGTTTAGCTTTAGAGTGTCCTAAGCTATTTTCTTGTATTAATAAGGTTTATCTTTGCCAGTATTGAATTTAAATTGTCTCGTTTTTATTGGTTGTCTATTGTTGTTAAATATCGTATTGCCACTACCATCTGGTAAATTTGGTCTTGTAATTGATGTAGGTTTTTGGAACATTGGGATCCCTGCATCACGCTTAGCTTGTCTAAATGTATCTCTTCTAATTGTACCTTCATGGTTGTCTTTTTATTCGGACTACAACATGTAAGACCAAGTGGATCGATCCAACTTAATGAATTCGACATATATCTATAAAAATTCAGCCCGCCTGCCAGACCTATGGGATCTGCTGAGATATACTGCCCAGCTTCACAATCATAGTAACGAAATCGGATGTAATACAACATGGATTCTTAGTCTTCATATTGTTCTGGAAAACGTAACAGGCAGGTCGATATTTCTTCCTTGTTCCAGCTTAATTCCTGGCCTCACAGTTGCTATTTTTGCCGCCAGACGATCGAACAGTCTTCAGTCAACAGTTCCTGGATGCGCCTGAGCGTATCCGTACCGCATAGTGCAGTACATTACAGTGCGTAATCTATGATCTTTCTCAGACGACATCGTCATTAGGACTTATAATTTGGCTATATATGTCATTTATTATGTATACTCTTCTAATGTCATTGCTTTCTCCGGAGATATAAGCATCATAGTTATACAATCCTAGTTCATGGATATACTTTAATGCTAATGTTTCTTCTTTAGAAAATGTTTTCTTGAGGTTTATATATGAAAAAAGCCATTTTCTCCTTCTTGTTATATAAATGTTTGGTGTAATGCAATTTATTTCATCTACATTATCCCATTTTGTTAATGTAACACAACAAAAGAAATCCTCATGAGCTTCTTTTCCTGCATTGATTAGTGAAACTTTCAAAGCATGCTCTACTAACTTCACCGCATGTGATATTAGTAATTTATTATTTTCATCGAATGATTTCTTTTTCAGAAAAGAAACACTTTTCCATCTGGAAAATAAAGGTATCTCCTCGAATGAATCGTAATCGGCCAAATATAGCGCATCATTATAAAAACCTTCGTTTTGTAAGATTTTTTTTATTTTTGAATCTAATTCACTCATAGCCAATCATCCACATTCCATCCATGATCTTTCAACCATTTAAGTGTTTTTTTGTGAAAAGATGGTGGACCATCATGAGTCGAACCATCTTTATTTAATGCTGGGTTTTTGCCTTTAACCGATTTTGTTTGGTGAGCATGCCACTGACTACCTGGCACACTATCTGGCTCTGGCTCATCAATGCGTTTAATATCTTTCGGCCCTTGTCCTTTATCAATTTTTTTCTGCGCATCTTTTGGTGAGCCGCCACCACAAACTTTAGCTAATCCAAATGGATCGCTCCAAGTCAGCGGATTAGGCACATATGCATATAGGTTCAGACCACCTTTTAACCCTATCGGATCCGTCGAAATATACTGCCCAGTCTCACAATCATAATACCGGAACCGGTTGTAATACAACCCGGATTCTTCATCCTCGTACTGACCCGGAAAACGCAGTCTGCATGAGACGTTGGCGTCATTTGCACTCTCTTCCCGGCCCCACAGTTGCTGTTTTCCCCGCCAGACGATGGTGCCGTCTTCGGTCAGCAGTTCCTGGATGCGCCCGACCGTATCCGTTACCGCATAGTACAGCTGACCCTTTTCGTAGCGCGCCAGCGGTGTAAAGCTGCCTGGTTCGTATATCCAGCGAATGGCATTTTCATCATCCGCTTTACCGTCAGAACCGACCGGAATTTCGTCGATGAGCTGGTCGCCGTTCCAGTGAAAATCCATCCCTGGTTTGTTGTGGCTGGTGCAGCGTTTACTGATGCGCCGGCCGAACGGGTCGTATTTATATTCCCAGCGTTCGCCATCCGGCGTTTCGATACCCGTGAGCTGGCTCCGGGCGTCCCAGCGGTAGCGCCAGAGAAGAGGGCGGTAGCCGCCTTTATCGACCAGTTTCTCCACCAGACGACCGTTTACATCGTACTTCCAGGCGGTGTTATGCGCGTTTACCACCCGGACAAATTTTCCTTCCTCCGGTTTTCCGGTATCCGGGTTGATACGTGAAGTGGTATGCCGCCAGGCCTTGTGTTCCCGGAGTGTTACCCGTCCATGCCGTTGCTGCTGGTGTGCTTCGCTTTCCATCACCTCGTTTACCCTGTGCGTTATGAGGCTTCACAATGTGAAGTTTGATGGAGCCACCCTCGACGTTGATCGTTTTATCAGTGACATCAGCAGCAGGCAGTTTCGCACCTTTCTGGGCGCTGATCAGCACCTGACGCGCGTCCTGCGGAGACAACTGTTCAATAGGCTTGCCGCCGGCACCGTTCAGGGCATTGAGAAATTCCTGCACGTGACGCTCCGGCTGAGACGCGTCGGCAAAGCTGTTGGCGGAAACGGCTGCCATTGCGGCAGTCAGCAACACAGACTTCATATTCATAGTACGACCTTAATAATATTGCTCACTATAAAATAGCGCACTATCCAAATGAGCAAAGCACATAGGCTTTACCTGTTTCTGAATACCACGCACCGAGAAAAACTTAAGAGGCCCCATCTCAACCAGCTCGCATTTTTACATCGACCGGTTGAGAAAAGCCCCGACCAGGACAGTGGTCACGGGCCTTACGCGGGATAGCTGAATAACTTACATACCCAGGTCAGACAGGCTCGGATGATCGTCAGGACGGCGTCCCAGCGGCCAGAAGAACTTGCGCTCGCTTTCCTGGATAGGCATGTCGTTGACGCATGCGAAGCGGTGTTTCATCAGGCCATCGGCCTCAAACTCCCAGTTTTCGTTGCCGTAAGAGCGGAACCAGTTACCCGAGTCATCATGCCACTCGTATGCGTAACGGACGGCGATGCGGTTCCCGGTAAACGCCCACAGTTCCTTAATGAGGCGGTACTCGTGCTCTTTCTTCCACTTACGGGCGAGGAACGCTTCGGCTTCATCACGATTATTCGCGAACTCCGCACGGTTACGCCATTTGGTGTCCAGTGAGTAAGCCAGTGCGACCTTTGCAGCGTCGCGACTGTTCCAGCCATCTTCAGCCAGGCGAACTTTCTCGATAGCCGTTTCCAGTGTAAATGGCGGAAGCGGCGGACGAACTTGTGTATTAGTCATGGTAAAACTCCTGTTAATTCCGGTTTGTAGTTAATAGCAATACTCTTCACTCAGGCCCCGGCTGAGACCCGTTCCAGCAAAACTTTCGCAACGTCCCGTGCGTTATCAGCGGCGTCCCTGTCGCCCATGACGTATGTCATGGTGATAGCCCCCTCTATCAGAATCAGCAGCTGCTTGGCCAGTTCCGAAGCGCGTTCAGCGTGCAGCTGCCCACAGAGCTCGAGCGCATAATCCAGCAGTTTCTGCTTATGTATTTTCGCTATCTGGCGCACGGGGTCATCCGGATCTCCCACCTCCCCGGCTGTGTTGATAAAGGCGCAGCCACGGAAGCCTTCGGACTCGAACCAGCTTTTCAGAACAGTGAACATGTTGAGAATGCGATCCTGAGGCGTTTCACCTTTATCAGACTCGGTTCTGAACCACTGCATCCAGCGTTCGTCGCGCTCATTGAGTGCGGCCGATGCCACGTCCTCCTTGTTCGCGAAATGGCGATAAATACTCTTCCTTGCGACGCCTGAGGTCTTCACCAGAAGGTCCATGCCCATGGCATGGATACCGTTCTGATAGATCAGTTGTTCAGCGGTAGTGAGGATTTTTCCCCGGGTATCCGTTGGCTTCTTGTTCATGATCTTCTCGCTAACCTCTTGTTCATGTTTTAAAGGTAGAACGATCGTTCTACTTGGTCAAGCATTAATTTGTGATTATTTTTTTACGGGTGAAATGGAGGGTAAATAATTCTTGTAAATCATTAAATTGACAATAAATTATTTCTTGTGACTAGGTGGTATTTTGAGAAGACGCTGTTGACGGGAAAAGAGTATGCGGAATAAGGGCGCCGGATTGGGCGGGGTATATAAACAAGGCAGCTTCAAGCTGCGCTGCTGGTTAACTCTGTACGATGGCTCTAACCTGATAAACCCAGATGCTTCCTGATAGCTCGTTCCATCTGAGCGCTGTCGAGAGAAATACTGGTGCGCTCACCGGCTACCGTCAGCCTGTACCCGCCATTTAAGGACATCAGGGATATTACATAGCGTATGTTGTTCAGGATAATCCAGTTCACGTTGCGTCCAATACGCAGAGAATAATGTGTCCGCAGACACGGACGCTGATGTTGTTACCTGCATGCCCTGCAGCCGCACTTTCAGAGGTGCGGCCTGAGTGGCTATGAAGCTTTCCTGTTTCGGAATGCGGCCACTTTCATGCGATTGCCGCAGGTGGCCATGCTGCACCAGCGCCGGCGATGGGATTTACTCAGATCGTGAAAGAGTAAAATGCAGTTATGGGCTTCACACTGCCGCACGTATTTGAACTTTTCATCCGTGACCAGCTTCACAAGCGCATCGGCTATGGGCCAGAGGAGGCCTGCCGGGCTGCCAGCACCTGAACAAACATCCACAAGATAGCGCTGTGTATCCTGCTCCCATTTCAGCCGCGTTTCAGGGCGCCCTGTCTCAAGAATTCGGTTAATCACCGTCAGGTCTGACTCACTGGTCTTCATGGCAGCATGCACGACCGCGCGTGCTGCATTGCGCAGCTGGCGAGCCTCCTCAAGTAATCCTGGCGGAGCCATAGCTCCTCTCGGTACAAGACCTGCTGTCTGCAGCCAGTCGATAACGCTCCTGGCATCATCGAAGCAATCATGCCGGTCTTCGCCCGTCCCGTATTCACTGTTGATGAAGTCCAGCGCGAGATT
>Ga0224733_1160_pt2 | contig 11884 bp, 9 predicted proteins | sample IA12soil_GW_FP2_FD_161642 | JGI IMG/M metagenome (GOLD analysis project Ga0224733, IMG submission 161642) | Enriched cells from agricultural soil in Iowa, United States - IA12soil_GW_FP2(-) | ecosystem: Environmental > Terrestrial > Soil > Agricultural land | place: USA: Iowa | collected 2017-05-08
CAGTTGGACCTCAGAAACTCCAACTCTTGCTGTGTCAGTCTAATGTTGCCTAGCTTTTCGATCTGTGTCCTTAACCAATTGAATGCGGTTTTATTCAGGCGCATTTGGGGCGTCCGGTTGGTGAATTTGTATTCCACCTTGACAGATGGAAAGTACTTGAGGACCGCACATTGCATGGTCAGCTTGTATAGATCAGTGTCAAGGAAGGAGAAGACCCCTTCCGGGGTTTGACCTTGTGCCATGATGCTGGGAAGAGGTTGATCCCGCGTCACTGGGTTTGAATTAGATAGGGTAAGAGTTCATGCATGACAGAGGTTTTGAGCAGCGATGGACGCCTTGAGGAAGTTCAATAAGTGGTCAGTTGGGAGATGTGTTGGTGAGCAGTCACCATACAACGAGTGACTGGCCTTGTTGAGGCTTTGTTTGTGAAACGACGAGTGACGAAACCCCGCATGCAATAATAAAAAGCACCGTCTCCCCTTTGGCCCTGGTTGGCCAGATGCAAGTCATCGCAGTCTAGCAGTCATTTTCAGGTATATGGTGCGCTGTAATGATTTGTGCGGTGGAACACAACACCATCAAGTTGTGATATATGGCGAGGAGGCAACCATGCATCATGCCACGACACTGTTGTGCCTGCCTGCTGTTCTAATATTGCTATTATTGGCTCTCTGAAAGACTCACCCTCCAAATCCCCTGTTGCACTCACTCCATACCTATCTTGACCCCAGAGACAATAATTAATTATATACATTAGCATCATGTGATTGAAGTGTTATCAGGTAGATCTTCGCCCATGGACTCAGCCACCTGCGAGAACTCTTTATTGTTACAAGGCTAGCTATCATCAAGTGGACTCACCTCAAATTACCACCTGCAGATCTCCAAGTCCCATGACAGTGCCTTTGACACGCCGTGATCATGAGTTAATGCTTGAACAACCTCACAGACATTAACCACCCGTGCCGCCGTGCCATGTTGAGTATTCTGTTCTCTAAACACGTCACTGATCGGCTGGTATGTCGTCGTTAGACACGGGGCATATGCGTATGTCGAGTCACGGTTGTTTTCCAGGCGAAGGGGTTGGCTGCATTGAGTAAACGCATTGACAAAGGGAACCAGCAGAAACGAGGAAAGCGCGATCGGCAACGGCGCGACTGACTGGCTGCAAGTGGACTTGGCGCGGCCCCTTTTCGAAATCAAGCCATCGTCGCGTTTCATGCTTCCCGACCTTGCAGTGCACACCACACACCTCCCCTGCGTGGCCCTTCTCCTCTACAGGCCCCAGGCTGAATATCTGGTTGCGTTGTTCTCGCCTTCCTCTCTTTCTTGTGTCTCTTCAAGCACACCCTTTGTGTTGCGACGTTGCCGCTCGTTTTACGCCGTCAGTCCTTCCTTTACCTTTATCCAGAAGTCGCGCTGAGCAGTGACTCGGACCACCCCACATTCATTAAGATCTCTATCGTCGTGACGTGAATACACTTGGTACATACGCACAGTCCAATTGCACTTCAAATTTCCTGGCCACAACGCACGGCCATTTGTCTTGGTGGCAAGACCTGGAGTCAACCACCTGATTTATCGACAAAGAAAGACCTGTCTCGAAAGGGTCTCTCGATTTGTTCGACCTCAAAGATACAACAGCAACATCTGGAGGACCAATACATAACCCTCAGCAACCGCCATGCCGTCCTTAAACCTCAAGACCGCGGGTGTAGCCCTCCTCTCCCTACTCGCATCCACCTCCTTTGCTCAGACATTCACCGACTGTAACCCCCTCGAGAAAGATGACTGTCCCGACATGCAGGCGTTGGGTGTCTCCAACTATACCATTGACTTTGAGAAGAACATGATGTCCACAAGGGTGTGGAACACAACGGCGGGAAAGGTCGACTTCAAACCTGCAGGTGCTCAATTCACAATCAACCGACGAGGCGATGCTCCCACCGTCCAGACCAACTTCTATATCTTCTTCGGCCAGGTAGAAATCATCATGAAGGCTGCAACAGGGACTGGTATTGTCTCCTCGATTGTGATGCAGTCAGAAGATCTCGATGAAGTTGATTGGGAATGGATTGGAGGAAATGACACCCATGTGCAGTCGAACTATTTTGGCAAGGGCAATACCACCTCTTTTGACCGCGCCATCTGGCACCCAGTCAGCAAACCTCAGGATGAATATCACAACTACACGGTAGACTGGACGCGGGATCAACTGGAATGGTTTATCGATGGCCAATCCATCCGCACACTCAAGGCAGGAGAGGCGAATGGAGGCTTGAACTTTCCCCAAACCCCTTGCAACATTCGTCTCGGTATCTGGGCTGGTGGTGACCCGAAGAACCCTGACGGCACTATCGAATGGGCCGGTGGTGAGACCGACTACAAAGATGTCCCCTGGACCATGACGGTCAAGTCGGTCCGCATTTCTGATGCCACCGAAGCCACGCAGTACCAATGGACCGATCGAAGTGGTAGCTGGCAGAGTATCAAGGTTGTCAAGTATGATTCACCCCACCTTTGATGTTCTACCCGCCATCAGAGCTAACACGTTGACAGTGACACCAAACCCATTCAACTCGACGGCGACAACAGTCAATCCACTGTCCAGAGCGTGTCACAGAAATGGAACGGACTTCCCAACACCACCAAATACATCATTATTGGTGTTGTTTGCGGAGTCGTGCTTCTGATTGTCGCCATCTTCATCTTCTGCTGCATCAAGCAACGGCGAGCAGGCAAGCACGAGAAACTGATCGAAGACGCCAAATACGAAAAGAACGCTGCCGAGGTTCTGGCATACCGCAGCACCATCACCCAGCAACGAAACAACGAGCTCAAGTCAGCTCAGTACGGAGTGGCACCTGTCATGGGCAACGCCGGCGCAATGTACCAGAACCGCGGCCAGGCGCAACCCATGATCTCTGGGACCATGTCTCCGAACCCAGGTTATGGTTACGCAAACAGTGTGAGCACATATGGCAGCGGGAGAGGCTATCAGAAGTATTAGAGACGGACATGTATGGGATACCAGGGCCCTCAGATCACCCCTGATAAGATTGTCCGTCTGTGATGGATCAGTTTGCTTCGAGACATATTCTCGCTATACTCGTGGGTAATCTCAGCACACCGGCATAAGCTCAGTCTTCTATCACCATCTTGTCCCAGGCTGATTGTATAGACACATAAAGATGACTACAGGGGCGTTGATGATTGTTTTCAGGTCAACTTATTGATTGATTAATGCCAAGCAAGGCGTTGTTGCGTCTATCTCTGCACCGAGCAAGACACAGAACATGTCATACGTCTCTCCATTTTTTTGTTACATTCTCCCCGGTGATTTTTTCTCAGGCCCAACATGAAGCACCAATCCAAACAAATCTTTGTGGCGGTGCGGCCTGGTGAGCTAAACAACAAGTCATGCGCCAATTACCTTGGTTCGTATGCATCTGCTGCCGCAGTCATAACGGTCCGGTCCTTTCCTAGACTAACACAGGCGCAACGTGCTGTTCCCAGCGCCAGCAAACCACCCAAGTGAGGCTTCTTGAAGAGAGCATTCAACATGAACAGTGGAACGATCAAGATCAAGATCAAGGATTGATCCTAGCTCATATCATCCCTGCATGTTTTCCTTGGTCTCCTTGTTCTCCTTGTTCTCCTTGTTCTCGTTGCCTTTGTTTTTCCACAGTGGCACAATCTGGCTGATCTTGTTCTTCAAGTTGCTGCCGTTCGTGTTCATGTCCGGTGGACTAACGGGATTCTTTCGGCCGGGAATGTCGACGATTTTAACTTCTCCGGAAGTGATGAGGCGAGCTGGGTGGGCTGACGGTCCTGTGACTTTGACCTTGAACTTCATGTCATCGGGCAGGAAGAATCCAGTGTCGACACAATCGCCCCGCAAGTTGATTTCACGCAGCTTCTTTGGATCGAACCACTTGTAGAACGGGCCGGCATCGAGCGCAAAGCCCTGCAGGGTCAGATGGCGGATGGGGAGGTAACGAAGATTTTCCTGGGGCATCTGGCTGGCCACCAAGAACTGAGCGCCACGGATGGCTTGTTGGTCGAGGTACTCGCCATAGCCGAACTCTTCGTGCAATCTTCCTTCACCATGGAAGCCAAGATACTCGGTGTATTCCTCATCAACCTTGGCAGATGGGTCATAAGTCCAGTGTCGATCGATGCGGCGAAACGATGGTTTGCCTTCTCTCGGTTCGAATGGAGGTTGCCTCATTTCAGGTTCCAAAGCCATCTCAAGGTGGAGCGTGCTCAGGTTCTTGTTGACCCAGCAGGTGGCCCAGATCAGAGGTTGGTAAGACTGCATCATGCCATTCAGTTGAAGGTAGCGCAGGTTATGAAATGTGAGAAGAGGTCGCAGGCCTTGGATGGGGAAAAGGTCCTTATTGAGATCTTCTTGGTCTTCGTCCAGATCATCGATGTCATCATCATTCTCATCATCAGAGACATGTCTTTCAAACTTGATAGGCCAGAACAGATCGAGATTGAGAGAGTCTCGCTGCTTGTCTAGGTGTCGCCACAACTGAGGACGGAAGTTGGGGATTGGCTTCTCGGGGCCACCCAGATCGACACTAACAGGGTTGTCAGATACGATGAATGATGGACTGGATCACACTCCTCCTACCTGATATGAGCCATCTGAGGATCGGATGTGCTTGAGAGACTTTCTCTGGATCTGGTTTGATCATGTTGTCTGACAGGGGAGACCTGAGGACTGCTGGATCGAGTTGGTTGGGGGGGGTCTGTGAGTGACGTGTCGAGCTCATACAAATCGTTACGATAGAACAGATCGTTAAGATGTAACGAGTCAGAAGACATCGTGAAGGGAGCCGAGTGTGGTAACTCTAGCAGGACATGATGAGAACGTGATCTTCGAACAGGACTGTCAAGGGAGGTGGTGGATCGGGGAGATTGAAGGTGACGGGAGAAATTTGGTGTCGACATGGCGACTGCCGTGCTGCTTACCTAGGTAGGCATTCACGACATGGGAGAGGTCACTGCAGTCTCAGAACAAAGACATGAAGTCTGGTAGAAGTGACGAAGATCAAGGATGAAGAAGATTTGTGGGCGGAGGAGAAAGAGACTGGATTCACCATTAACTGCACCTTCCTGCTTTTCTGCTTGGGGTGAGGCGTGATCCAACAGAAAAGAAGAGAACAGATTCACTAAACAGATCTTTGGTTACTGGCGCCATCGCCATCTCCATCGCCATCGAGTGAACATGTTCTATCTCCTCACTTCCCCAGATGTTCAAACATGGGAGCATACCATCTGATTCTCTGAAGCACCCATTTCTGACGCTCTTGACAGGGTCCTACTATTCACCCTCATAGGCAATTTCCTACCCATTGATGCCACCGTCATCCTCCGAAGAAAGAAGTCTTCCTTGTTGCTTATTTGAACACTTGTTTTCTGTGTGCCTGTCCTTTGCTTCATCGTGAGAACTCACCATCAAGGCGGACCCGTAATTAAATTCACGTTTGAGGCGGGGCTGCACAAGGCTGAAGGTTGGGAGAAGTAAGAACAATTATTACTGGAGGTGGAATCTTCAATTGGTTGCACCTTCCCTCAAATCTTTTGGATAGAATCCGCTAGCAACTAGCGCCTTGGCAGTTAGTCGTCATCATCAATTCATCCTCAATGTCGTCAATTGAACTTGAACTGAACTTTGTATTCTGAATGCATTGTTGTACTGTACCATGAATGGCATCTGTTGAAAGGGCTTGACGTGTTAGTACCACAATGTCCCGTACACCTTCACCGCATTAGACATGGCTCCGATAAGGAGATATCTTCGAATCAGCAAATACTCAGTTCTCGAATGTCGCATATTCCTGGAGAATCCAGTCGATGAGCAAAGGTGGCTGCTAAAGGCTGGGGATCCTGCGCTCGCTCGTGTTATTGAAGCTGTGAAGCCTCTTGTTCTCCCAAAGCTCATCGAAGAGAATGCAAGGGCCCAGGGCAAAGGAAAGAAGAAGAAAACTGTCAAAGACGTGGTCAAGCAGGGTTTGTCGTCCCATCGCTCTCAGCACTGACTCAGCCGCTGATGAAATAATATAGACGATTTCGAGGTCTCTATTTTCTTGACCGAGCTCAAGACCCGACATTCACTTATCGTCAAGCACAAGACGTTCAAGCAAAAGGCCTCCCTAAGCACCAACAATGGTGGCAAGATGACTGCTGCTAATCATGGGGTCGACTCTATCATGATTCGTGATGAGAGTGACGACGAAGATATCGCGATTAGCGACATCCCTGCTGCGGATGATGAAAGCGATGTCGAGGAAACGTCCCGAAAGCTAGATGAAGATTTCAACCCCGAACAAGACGATGATAAGAAAAAGTTGGGGTTTAAAACCACCTATGACGGCTTCAGCATCTGGGGGTGGGTGCTTTGCCTCTTCGTCGAGCGCAAGGGAGGACCAGGCAAGAAGTCGGCTGCTGCGACTGAAGGAAATGCGCAGGCCTTGATGCAGGACTGGATCACCTCGACTCAACAACAGAAAGAGGATGATGAATGATGGAATGGCGGTGTGTTGCCCAAGGTCTGGCCAAGTCTTGCGGTCTGGCTCTATGCTGTAAAGGAGTTACACCTCCCGGATTTGGTGAATTGACAAAACTATTTTCAAACACTCATGGAACAAACTTTTGGTAGCCTTTGACCATCAGGTCGCATTCGTCTAGTCGAGTACTCGCATCTCTTGAAGCAGGGTCATGGCGTTGATCAATGCTATCTGACTCAAGCGGTCTCGAATGCTGCAAGCACTTCTCATAGTGTTGACACTCACCCGGCAAAACCTCGCGATCCCTAAAACATCGATAAGGGTGTCATGAGCCCGTCAACGATGCCGGACTGAGAGTTGGCATGAACTCTGTACGACCGAGATCTCCCCAGAGACCCTGCATCCAAAAGGACCTGACCCACCATACTCTGTGGTGGTCAAAGTTGACATGCATCTGGACATTCCAAGGGTCCAACAGTTCAACACCCTTAGGTTCCACACAAATCTCGGCCTCAGCCTCAGGCAGCCACTGGCAATAAGATTGTCCGCAGCCTCGCGTGCCTCGTTGTCAAGTGTCTGGGGCATTGATTAATTACAGTACCACCAGTGGTAAGGGCAAGTCGCGTCCTGCATCAACCCAAGGGGTTGGGACTCAACCACCTGAATGTGGGTTTAAGGGCTATTGGGCTGGGCGCAAGAAATTGCGACCGTCGATCCAGGGTGCCATACTGGAACGTGTATCAAACAGCAAATACATTTCGTGTCATTCCCAATGAAATCAAACAGTCCCAGGAGGTGAGGAGTCAAAAAGGGAGAATTACGGGGGTTGCCAAACTCCACTACCCTGCATCAAATTTTGCCCACTTTGGATTTCGTCACGCAATTTCCACGTGGTTGTGGCTAGTAGGAGGATACAAACTCCAGAGAGACGAGGGGGAACATCCCTCTTGGGGTACTTGGTTCAGAGTCGGATTCCCGAGGGCAAATGTCCTGCATCATGCCGAATAAAATGAGTTTGCGGCCAGGCCCGCCAACTTTCGCCTCGGATCGTTCGAGGCAAATGGGAGGTGTTTCCACCTACGGCTTATTTGCCTTGGTTCTTGCATTCTCAGTTCCAAGTCACACGGGCTTTACGGTAGTGTTGCATTAGAAGGACTGCGACTTCCTAGCTCTCTCTCCTTTAATCATGGAGACGGTGTACAGGATTTCAGCCTCACGTGTAACCATGGCAATTCACGACTTGACATGCGGTTTGTCACCGGCCCTGCCGAAGTTGAGCGCGTGCAAAATGCTCCATGCAACCGAGGATGGTTGGAAAAATAGCCCTGGTACATTTGGAGCCACTCATGTCTACGACACTAAAACTACTTAGTAGTAGGGCCAGGGTGATAGGATTGCCTAAAGGCTCATCACTATGAGGCTCAACCAAGTTTGCCCAGGAAAAAAACTCTTTCATGAGGTTGCCTATGGCTGGATCAAGACCTGTCAAGAGTCGGGACAAGAGTGGTGGCTGAATTTCTCTCCAGATTGCCCTTTCAGGTATTGGCTTGCCACAGACCATGTACAGAACGCATGAGACATCGCTTTCCGGGCTGGCATCCCTTCTCCCAAGCACCCGGGCTCCCAGGATCACGGGGAAAGGAAAGGGGAAATTGTGTGGAAGAGCAGGCAATGTTCGAGAAGCCGGCCTAGGCCGTGTGCGATGCATCCGTGCTTCCTGCCAACCTCCAGGCGCACTATTTGCTTAGGAAAAGCCACCTGAAGGAATCGACACCAAACAAGGGCGTTCGCATCACCTCAGCTGACAGCCACGCCTCGTGCAGTGCAGGTGTCATTGGCTCTGTTGTGCGCATGGCACACGCTGGGATGTCTTCGTATATGCATACAGAGAATCCGAGAATTTCTGCCCCGGGCAATACGGATTGTGTAGTCAAAATCAAGATCAAGCCCTGTGGCCCTAAGTAGAGAAAAAACATTAAGCCTTGGCCTGGGGGTCGCTTGGACCCATTGTGGCATTCCATTTACCAAGCCTCCAGCTTCGTCACTCCTCGTCCTCGTCCTCGTCACCGGCTGACGAAGCCGGCGTCGACTCAGGAAACGAAAGAAGAAAAAAGAGTGACATCAAGACCAAAGTAAAATTTGTCCCATCAACGCCAGGAATCGAGATGCATCTACAAAAATCATTCAAGCATCGAACCATCGCACCGTTGGGACTTTCAGGAGGCATTCTGAAACACGCCAGTAGCGGGCGAGCACCGAATTGTGCTCAAGGTTTGCCCTGAACACGGGAGGTGGCAAAAAACCACGCGGTGATCGGTGATCCAAGCGGCAAGGAGGATCTTCAGGAACCCGCACTCGGCGTCCACCATCAGGCCATTTTTTCCAGGTACGCCAGGTACCATCTTTCATCCCTCCTGACCATCGTCACCCGTGGAGAGTGCGATGATCGTGTCCCTGGAATGGTGATGGATTGACTGCCGATGAAACATACCTCGATCACAGATCAACTCCATAGTGGCCATTTGCTAAACGCCTCCAAGCGCTTTGTATGGTGGTGACGGAGAGTTGGCGCTCAATTACCCCTCAGTTTCTGGCGACTATTGCCAGTGGGTGACCCGCCGGTGCCTGTCAACACTACCTCTAGTGGGAGTTGACACCTGTACTGGCACACTGGTTGGATATAGAGTTCCTGAGCGGCTGGTCTTTTTGTCACTGTTCCTCGGCTAAGACATGTCACGCGGATCGTGTTTCAAAGCATTTGCGAGCGCCAGCAACAGGATTGGTAATTGGCTAAACATGCTCACCGACCTTGGAAACGTACAGTAGTTTTCATTGTAATGTAGTCGCCGCCTTATGTTCTGCCTCAGGGATTTTTATCGCCTGGCAACATGCGCAAAAACGTTTTCACACCGGCACAAATAAAGTTACACAACAAGATAGGACTCGGACTCTCTAAAGTGCCCGAGACGGAGGCTCAAAGACTAGCCAAAACTTGATTCTGGGGATGTGTTTGTCAGAGTTGCCGACAAAGCCGGTCTCCATTGGTGGTGTTGAACAACGTGGACAGCCAAGACATGTCTGAATCGCCAATTGTTCTTCATCTGACACCACCCCAAGAGATGGAACTAGACATGGGTGAGGAGGGGTCACCGTCCATTCGATCGATCACGCGTGCAAAAATGCTGACCATGTCGCCGCAAGAGACTTTCCGAACTTGCTTGAGTGATACCAAAATAAGTGAATAACAGCTGATCTAGAGACTAGCTTGGGCCTTGGTACCTCAGTCGGTCCACCGAAAGGAAGGCAAACTCCACGCTGGCGGCGGCGGAGTAGTCATGTAGCGTATGTTGACCAAGTTTTTTTTGGCTTCCTGGTCGCAACAAGTCACAACGCAACATCCGACGAATCCGTGTTGTGTTGATCAGACTGCAACCCCCTCGGACCCGGGCCAGGGAAACCAAGTCTCAGGCGTTCAGCCCGAGCACACGAATAGGCCGCGAAGCGGTAAACGAGACATGAGTCCACCCGTATCGAGTTCCTGCAGATGCAACGTATGCAGATGGAATGCGTTGCGCATCAAGGTCGGGCGGTTGTTTTGCCAGCCTGACGAGGGGTCAAACAATGATCCTAGGTCAGAGAGTTGAGACCCGAGTCAATCCCCAACATGATTGATTGTTGATTAATTGCTTGCTGTTCACCGCCAGGTCAAGCAATAATAATAAAATAGGGTGGAACTGAGATTGACAGCATCTTGTCTTGGGGCATAATTTTGGCGGCATTTGATTTGTGTCCCACTCATGAACCAAGGAACCAAACCTAGGCCATCAGGGGTGTGTTGCCTGAGATCCGAGCCAGGCAGCCAGGTCAGCTCGTCCAGGTGGTCAGTCACGGGTACTCCGTGGGCCGTACAGGTATGGGTATGGGTGTGCGTATGTGTATGGTGGTGGGTGGTCGACTGGCTTGCCTGAATGGAGAATCGCCTTTACGGAATACGCTGGCCTGTCGGGCAAGCAACGATCAATCAAAAGTGACAATCTCCTCCTTTCCCGACCCTCGAAATACCTCTAGACGGGCAAGCAACCCCGAGCGACGGCCACGTCTCCTCGGGCTTGCCAGGCTGTTAGGCTCACCCGGTCAGCTGGGACGCGGCGGGGACTTCGCTTTGTCAGTTGGTCTTCTGAGTCTTTAGCGTGACGACTAGTCCAGGAGCCCTTGAGAAAAAGACTGGCAGAACTGGGTTCGTGTTAACCGGAAGAGGAGAGCAGAAGCCAGGGGGGCATCCACCCCCGAATGCCTTGGAAAAGGACAGTTTGCCATGGTGCCATGTCAGAACCACCTCCACCCAGGGCCCGCTCAGGCTCCGTGAGCTCTCAGGCTCAGACGCTCAGACGCTCAGACACCCAGTCGCCGGCTTAAAACTCAATGTTCCAAGAGTCAAAGACCCACCTTGGACAAGGGAAACCCAGGTCGGTTGCACCAGGGCAAAATGGAGGCATGACTGTGCTCGCGTCACCATTTCTGGAACAACTATGATCGCTGGTGCCGGGGTACACCATCCAGTCCGCTGCCTGGCCGAGAAAAATAAATATACACTTGAATTCCCCTTTGCCCTCGTCGCACACACCTACATTCAAACCACCAGACAGATTCTATTTTTCACGACCTACAATACATCTCACATCACTTGGAGCCCCCTGGCCAATACACATCCTCTCAACTGAATGGCTATCCGTGCTTCATCATCTTCCCAATCATCCCTCCGATATATCACTTCGACCACCACTATGCCTGCTGGATCCAAATATCCTCCTTGTCCAGGCCCTCCGCCAAACCGGCCTCTGCCAGCGCTACCCAAGTAAAGACGCCTTGAGCCTGGTCGATTGACCATTACAAGCTCACTGAGAACGGATCGCCGATGGCTGCCAGTCGGCAACGAGGTGTGGCTCAAGCCAGCCTCAGTCATCTGGCTCGTCGAACAACTCGCCACGCGGCCACGTCCTCATAATACTGGGATGCCTATCGTCTGATCACGCCTTGAACCCAACACGACACCGGTCATTGTTTTCCAAATCCTCCCACGGTCCACAGGAGTGGTCGCCGCTTGGCATGGGATCACTCGTGCATGTACATGTACATGTACATAAGCAAGGGTATCTGGGCGGCTGCATGAGGCGATGAGCTGGCAGCCAACCCCCTCCCACGGCTTTCAAGCACAACATTCTTGCAGCATGCAAGTTAACCACCACTGGTTCTCTCGAATACACATGGTCTTGTCCATGCTCACTGCTCCAACTTGACAACAGTGGATTGTTTCACATCCTAATCGTTCCGACAGCCTCAAATCCCTAATACCCATTTCCGTTTTC
>Ga0224733_1164_pt1 | contig 11842 bp, 7 predicted proteins | sample IA12soil_GW_FP2_FD_161642 | JGI IMG/M metagenome (GOLD analysis project Ga0224733, IMG submission 161642) | Enriched cells from agricultural soil in Iowa, United States - IA12soil_GW_FP2(-) | ecosystem: Environmental > Terrestrial > Soil > Agricultural land | place: USA: Iowa | collected 2017-05-08
TGCCCCTGGTAGCCGCCGTAATTCGCCCACACCGACAGGTAAGGCACCTTCTCCTTCGGAAAGGTAAAGGTGATCCCTTCCTGCTTGAGCGGATCATAAACGGAAGCCTTTCCTTCCGGCAGCTCACCCGTAAAATAGAATTTCTCGGCCGTCCGCTCTTCACGGCGTCCCGTGCGGTCCAGGCGGCATCCCGGTTGGTTCGAAAAGGGCTGCGGCCACGCCCGCAGATCTCCCCTTTCCCCAAGCCTGTCACGTTCCGAATAGGAGATTGCAATCTCGCTTAATCCTTCCGGCACGATGATCTCCATCCCTTCCTCGACCCGCAGCAGCGGATGGGCTCCCCACAGGAACGCAAACGGGAACGGGCTGAGATTGGTCACCTGATAGTCGATCCGGAGCCGGTCCTCTGCGGCAAAAGAATACGTCTTCTCGAGCCGGTACGGCATCCTAACGCCGTGCACGCAGCATGATAGGCGATCTCCATGTCCCTCGGCCTTCCAGGGAATGGACCAGACCTCGCCGTGATCCGGAAGCTCTGTCCCCTTCCAGGGATGCTCCGAATACCGGCATACGTTGATGGTCGGGAACATTTCATCCCATCCGCTTCCGTCGCTGTCCGCGAAGGAGCTGGCGTAGCCCCGATTCCCGAGCGGTCCGTCCGCCGGCGCGAGCCATTCCCGGCCGGTCAGACGGTTGCGGAGGGAGACCATTTTGCTGCCGAGCTCCGGCAGCAGGGTGACCTCCATAGCCGAGGTCCTTCCCGTCCAGGCGTTAAAGCCGTTGATTTGGTGCGGTGTCCAGCTCATCTTTCGCCTCCTTTCCACCGGCCTGAGACGTCATATTCCTGTGAGGCATAATTCAAGATGCTGCGCGGCCCCTTGATGATGAGGCTCCAGCGCCAGCGCCTGCCGGAAATGCTCCTCGGCTTCCCGAATTCGGCCCAGCCCCAGCTGCCCAAGTCCCATCATGTAATGGCAGTGGATTTCGTTGCGCTTGTGCAGATCGTCCTCAAACACGAGGAAGTCGGGAAGCGACACGGCGAAATAATCGATTTGCGGCCGGTCGAACAGATGCTTTTCCCCGTAGTCGACCAGCTTGTTGAAGCGGCTCCGTGCTTCCGCTTCCCGCCCCAGCCTGCGCAGGGCCGCGCCCTGGTAGAAAATCATGTGCGGCGGCTGGTCGTTGTAGTACATGGCGCTGGCCGGCTCCTCCAGCCCTTGCGACGCCTGCAGCAGCGCATTTTGCGCTTCCTCCCGCCGGCCGAACAGGCCGTACGCCACGCCGAGGTAATAGTCGATGTTGTTCTCCTGAGCGCCTTCCAGCTTGCCCTCGCCGATGTTCAGCGGGTACTGCTTCGCGAGCAGCAGCTGCTCGGCGGCCTCCTCCGCCCGGCCTTCGTTCAGCAGCCTTTTGGCGATTTCGACACGGGCGGTCACGTATTGGGCCGGCACTTTGCCTTCCCCGCCTTCCCATGGATGGAAGCTGCGGGCCAGAATGAGGCTGAGCGCCTCCTCATGGCGATTCAGCGTATTGTGCAGCGTTAAGTATTCGAGGTACAGGTCATCCCGAAGCTCTACCAGTTCGCGGTGCGCTTCCAGTGCCTGCAGCCGTTTTTCAGGCGAGCGGCCGATCTTTTTGTACAGCTGGTCCAGCTCGTAAAAGACACGTGCGTCCGCCGGGTTCAGCCGAAACGCCGTCTCCAGCGCTGCTTGCGCATCGTCCGGGCGGTTCAGCTTGTTGTAATAGGCGAGCGCCAAGTTGCGGTAAGGCGTCGCAAAGCTGCCGTCCAGCGCCACCGAAGCTTCCCAGCACGCGGCCGCCTCGGCATGGCGCTTTTTGTCGTAGAGCAAGTTGCCCAAGTAGTACCTTGCCTTGGCGTCTTCTGGGTGCAGCATCACCGCTTCTTGGAGCACGGCGTAATCGTGCAGCGTGTTCGGGAAGCAGTACGCCGGATCCGCCGCAGCAGCCTGCTCATCATAAGCGGCAGCCTGCTCATCCTGTCCGTTTTTCCGGCTCCAGCTCGCCTGGTAATAGCGGATCATCGGGTAGACACCCGGCTGGTCCGGTGCTGCGATGCGGCCCAGGACCTCAAGCGCATCCGCGTATTGGCCGGCATCGGCATAATCCTGAGTCAAAGCGATGTAATTGTGCGCATCGCCGCGCATGAGGCCAGCCAGGCCGTCCAGCGCTTCCTGTGCTTCAGCCGTCCGGCTGGTTTCGCGGTATACGGCGATCAGCTCGTTACGGGCCGCGAATTCCACCGGATCAATGCCGATCGTCTCCCGCACGAGCGCCTCGGCCTCTACGGCGCGGCCCAGCCTTCGCAGGATGACGCTTTTGAGATGACGGGCCTTGTAATGGCGGTATTTGACGTTCAGGGAACGGTCCACCAGCTCGAGCGCCTCGTCGTACTGCCCCTGCCCGCAGGCGATCTGCGCGAGGACAAAGTATCCCGCCGCCTGCCATGCTCCCGTCCACACGCTCTTGTAGAAGGCGGCGTATGCCTCTTCAAGACGGCCCTGCCATTTGAGCGTCTGGCCGAGATGATAGAACGGCTCGCTGTCATACGGCCTGGCGTTGTGGCGCGTCAGCGTCTCGATCGCTTTTCGGAAATACACTTCGCTGTCCTCCAAGCATCCCCTCCGCAGCAGCAGCAGACCGTAAGCATTGTTCAGCCGGATGTCGCCGGGGTCCCGCTTCAAGCCCTCCAAATAATAAGCTTCCGGCTCACGGGTTGCGTGCCGGTACTGCTCCAGATGCAGTCCCGCCAAATACAGCGCTTCGGTGCTAGGCAGCTGCTCCGGCGCCTCGATGGCTTTGGCCGGATCGGGAACCTGCTCGATTTTCTTCGGCATCGGCCGGTAGGAGACCAGCTCCCTTCCATCCGCGTCCAGCACGATGACCCGCAGCTCCTCTTCCCGGACTTCGGCGCCGATGTTCACCTCTGCCTGGAACACGTCGCTCGGCGACAGCTTCACCGTTTTGTCGAGAACGTTCTGTCCAGCACTCTTCAGCAGCACGCGCGCTTGGTCAAACACCGAGGTGGCGTATACCTGAACTAATGCCTGCCCGTCCGCCGTCTCCAGGTTTACGGCCGCGTCGATGGAGGCATTCTTCACCAGACCTATTTTTTTATACGGCATAAAATACTGCTTGAAGCTCTTCTCCTCGTACGGCGCGAGCCAGCTGAAGTCCGGCTGGTTGTCGGTGTAGACGCCGGTCATGAGCTCGATGTACGGACCGTCCTCGTCCGTCAAATTGCGGTCCCACGCCTGGCCGAACTCCCCGTGTCCCCAGGTCCACTGCTTTTTCCCTGGCGACACATGCCTGTTCGCAACATGCAACAGCCCTGCGCTGACACCGTGGTCGTAACCGCCGACAAAATTATAGTCCGAGTGGTAGGCCATGTAGGAGGTGGGCACGGGAATGTTGCTGTATTTGGAAATGTCCACACCGGCGGAGTAGTCCATTTTATAATACGTGCCCGTGGCGATCGGAAACTTGGACACGTCGCGCTTGCCGTGGTCGAACACCGCATGCACGTCCGGCGGAAACACGGACTGCGTGTGGTCGTTGACCGCAACCGCCGGGTTGGCCCACCACAGAAACGTCTGCGGCGCCGCTGTCCGGTTGTACAGCTGGGCCTGAATTTCGAGGTAGGCCTTGCCCGGATACAGGGTAAAGCCGGTCGTCACCTTGGTCCCGTACATGCGGTCGATTTCCCCGACCCATACCGTCGCGCTCCCATCCGGATTATGTTCGATCGTATGCTCCACCTCGCCGAACGTGTTCGGGCGGTGATGCTGCGGCCAGTTGAACTCGATCCCGCCGGAAATCCACGGTCCGGCCAGGCCCACCAGCGCCGGCTTAATCACCTGGTTATGATAGACAAAGTCGTACCCGTTCGTCTTGTCGACCGCCCGGTAAATCCGTCCGCCGATCTCCGGCATGACCTGGATCTGGACGTATTCATTTTCCAAAAAGATGATTCGGTACGATTTCGAAACTTTTTCGTCGTAAATTTTATCGATGACCGGCAACGGATAGACCCGTCCCGAGCTTCCTTGGTACACACGCTTCTCCAAAAACATCGGGTTCGGATCGGGCTTGCCTGCCTCGTAAGTCGGAATTCCCACCCACTCTTCCCATACCTTTACTTCTTCAGGCGCTTTGGCCATGCTGACTCATCCTTTCTTTCGCTTGGACGCTTGTATAATTGGCAATGGTGATGTCTGCATTCGGGTACCTTTCAAAACTCTATCCTCATCTTAAAAGGAAGCGGCGACGCCCTCCATTCACGATCTCATGGGAATGATGGATTATATTATGATTTTTCAGTGTTGATAGGGGTGTTGAGACGGAGGTTTCCATTGACAAAGGACACGGCCCAAACCATAGTAAATACTATGGAAAAGTTACGAAAACCCGACGGATTCAAATCCGAGAAGCTCATCGTCCTGCCGGATCATATTCTGATGGAGGCGTCGTCGCATCCGCTGGTCCGTCCCCTCTACGTGACCGATACCGGATACTTCCCGCGCGCGCTGCATCATTACCGGGAGCGGCCCGAAGGGAGCGAAGCGGTCATCGTCATATTTTGCATGGAAGGAGAAGGCTGGTACCGCTTGGGAAGCGGCCGGGCGCAGCCGGTCGGCCAGGGCCAGGCCGTCGTGATTCCCGCCCATACTCCTCACGCCTATGGCTCGTCGGAGGAGCATCCATGGAGCATTTACTGGTGGCATTTCAAGGGGGAGCAGACGGAGACGTTTTTTGAGGGATTAGGTCCGGGACCCGGTTCAGGACACGGGCCAGGACACGAGTCAGGGCATGGGCCAGAGGCCGAGGAAGCCAGTACGCATGTTAGCGAGTCCGATGAATGGAATAATATCGGTGCAGGTGCGGGCACAGCAGAGGGGCTATCAGACGTTAAGACCGCCCTAGGTGTGGGTGCACCGGGAACCTCGGACAGCGGAGACCTCATAGTGCCGCCTTCCCGTCCGTCGAAAACCGCCGCCGCATCCCTTCCCGTCACCCTGCCTCCGGACAAAGCTCGCCAGCTGACGGAGCTGTTCCAGGAAGGATATGCGCTGCTGGAGCAGGGCTATACGCTGAACCATATCATTTATGTGTCGCAGCTGGCGCATCACCTGGCGGCGATTTTGAGACTGTGCCGGCTGCAGCCGCAGGATGGGATTTTCCGCCACAGCCAGCACGATATCACGCAAACGGTGCGGTATATGATGGACCGCCTGGAGGGCACCGTCACACTGAAGCAGCTTGCGGCTCAGGCGCGTGTGTCGGTTCCGCATTTTACCCAGCGCTTCAAGGAGGCGACCGGCTACTCACCGATCGACTACTACCTGCGGCTGAAAATCCAGCTGGCCTGCAGGCACCTGGACCTCACCGGGCAAAGTGTAAAGGAAATCAGCCACCGGCTCGGGTTCCAGGACCCGTATTACTTCTCGCGCCTATTCAAAAAAATTATGGGCAAGTCGCCCTCCGAGTACCGGGGGACACGGAAAGGGTAAATTTTTAGGGTCTCGTCCAATTCCTATGAATGCTTGAGCATAAGACGCACGTCGGAAAGGTGAGATTAACGGGATCGGATCAGACCGGCCCTTGAAGCAATATGGTACGATGAACTTATTACTAACCGCGAAAGAAAGGAGCATCCTCCCTTGAAAAAGATTCTCCTGGTCGAAGACGATATTGAAATCAATCAACTCGTTTCGAAATACCTGGGAAAAGAAGGCTTTGATATCCATTCAGCCTATCATGGAAAGGAAGCGTTAGCCTATATTCAGAACCATGAATACCAGCTGGTTATTTTGGATCTGATGCTCCCGCATATCGAGGGCCAGGAGGTCTTGCGCAAAATTCGGGCGAAGGGAACCGTTCCCGTCATTATTTTGTCGGCCAAAGACAGCGAAGTCGATAAAATATGGGGATTGGAACTCGGAGCAGATGATTACATGACCAAACCTTTCACCATCGGCGAGCTTGTTGCGAGGGTAAAAGCTCAGCTGCGCCGCTACATGGATTTTAAACGGGATCCCGCGGGCGCCGAAACCGGAATCATCAGGCATGGAGAATTGGAACTGAATATACACACCTTTGAAGTCACTGTCGCCAGACGGAAGAAATCTTTAACGGCAAAGGAATTTGCCATATTGAAGCTATTTTTAACCCATCCCACCCGCGTTTACACGAAATCGCAAATATTCGAAAGCGTTTGGCAGGAAGAAAGTATATCCGACGATAACACCGTCATGGTTCACATCAACAGGCTGCGGGCGAAGATTGAGAAGGACCCGTCAAACCCCGTGTTTATTCAAACGGTATGGGGATTTGGGTACAAGCTCGGCGAGGAGGGCTAAGCATGTGGGTTCAGATCGTTGCTGTCCTCCTTCTCCTCGTCTGCATGTATCTGGTTTTTCAACATCGGCGTTTGCTGCAGGAAATCAAAAGGATCACCGGAACGACCGAAGAAATCCGGGCAGGCAACCTTAATTTGCGTTATCGTTTGCGTATGTCACGAAAGCCTGTCCAAGTCTTGGGCGGCGAATTAAACCGTCTGATGGATTATTTTCAAAATACGTTTGAGCGGACTCAATTTCTGGAGGATGAACGAAAGCGAATGATCGCAAACATTTCGCATGATCTTCGGACGCCGCTAACTTCCCTGCTCGGATATATGGAAGCCTTGCGGAATGACATGACACTGACTGCCGAAGAAAGACAGAGCTTTATCGGTATCGCCTATGACAAAGGAAATGCCTTACTCGAAAGATTGCAGGAGTTTTTTGAGCTGGCCAAACTGGAAGCAGATGATTCGCGAGCCGAGCTTCATCAAATGAACTTAACTGACATCATGCAGGAGGTTTTGCTCGGGTTTTATCCGGATTTTCAAAAAGCGGCGCTAACGCCGACGATGAGGATACCGGATTCTCCTCAGTACGTCAAAGGGGATCGGATATATGTGCGGCGTATTTTAGAGAATCTTCTATCGAATGCTTTGCGTTACGGCCGGGAAGGCCGGGAAATTGGCATTGGGATGCGGGAGGAAACGAACTATGTCTGGGTAGATGTATGGGATCGCGGCAAAGGAATTTCATCTCAAGACCTGCCTCGTGTTTTTGATCGTTTTTATACAGGAATGGCTTCAAGGAATGCTTCTCTCCGCGGTACCGGATTGGGACTTACCATTACGAAAAACCTGGTTGAAAGACAAGGCGGCCAAATTACCGTATCCAGCAAACCGGGCGAGAAAACCGTGTTTTCATTCAGCCTGATCAAAGATTAAACTACCTCATGCATCCACCAGCTTGAAATTTAAGAACTTTGTTAGAAATACGATAAGGGTACGTTAGAACTGATCTGTATATTTGGCTTCAAAAGGAGGAAGCCAAATGAGAGTATTTGAAGTTGCGTTAATTGTTGTGAATTTGATTGCCTTGATTTTAGGCCCGCGAAAGAAGCCGTCCAAGGCCATTTTGTTAGGACTCGCAGGCTTTAATCTGTTCGCGCTTGCAGTACACGGCGTCATCGAAGGATTCCGTTATCAAATGATGTTCTCTTACATTTTTGTTATTCTATTTACGATTTACGCTTTAGCGAGAGCGGCGTTCAAGTTCCCGGAAACCAATATCTTAAAAATTCTGAAGGGGTCTGCGATCGGTTTGTCCTTGCTATTCCTCGCCATAACGACTCTCATGGCATATGCTCTCCCCGTGTTTACGCTCCCCAAGCCCACTGGCAGCTATGATATAGGGGTTCAATATGTTGATCTGACGGATGAAAAACGTCTCGAGCCTTTTTTGCAGGAATCGGCCAAAAAGCGGGAATTGGCGGTTAAAATATACTATCCTGCGTCAAAGGATAAAGCCAAGCCATATGCTGCTTATTTTCACGATTCCCCTGAACTTATAAAGACGTTCACCTCAGCCTTCCGGATGCCTGATTTTATGTTCAGCCATCTGCGGCTTGTTCAAACCCATACGCAAGAAGGTCTGCCCGTATCTGATAAACAGGCGCGCTATCCCGTTATTTTCTTCTCCCATGGCGCCGGTACGAACATGGAAGTGCATACTTCGCAATGCGAGGATTTGGCTAGTCATGGCTACATCGTCGTTGCCGTTAATCATACCTACGTATCGTCGGCAACCGAGCTTCCCGGCGGAATCGTCACGGATCGGGACACGACGGTGAATTTTGATCAAGGTGACCCTCGGGAAATCGTCGCCCACATTATGGCTGATGATGTCGGTTCCGTTATCGATAAGCTGGGTGAAATGAACGCCGGAACAATGAATTCGATCTTTGCAGGGAAGCTCAATCTGGATCAAATCGGCGTCATCGGCCATTCGCTGGGCGGCGCGGCGGCATATGATCTGGCATTGAACGATAGCAGAATCAAAGCCGTCGTTAACCTGGATGGCTCAGTCTATACTGTCCCTAAAGACAAGAATCGCATCGCCCCTTTCTTAATGCTTGCCAATGATGAAACTGGTGTCCAGATGATCCAGAAGCATGAAGCCTCGATGAAAAAATGGGAGGATATGCCTGCTGAAGAGCAGGAAGCCGTGGCGTCAGCATATGGAAGCAAAGAAACTTATATCGATATTTATAAGAAGCAAGAACAAGCGGCCGCTGGACTCGCCGAAACGTTGAAAGCATCGGGCAGCTTATATTCAATCGAAGGCAGCGCCCATATGAAATTTACGGATATCGGACTATTTATGGGTGCCGGGTTCCACCGCTTCATAGGCATTCAAGGCAGCACTTCAGCGACAGAATGTCTGGCAATCACGGAATCTGTGGCATTAGCTTTTTTCAACCAGCATTTGAAGCATGAAGCCGGAGATTCGCTCGAGTCCGTGCTTCGCCAATATCCGAAATTGCATAAGGTCAAGCTGATGTGACAGCAATTGGCTGCCGTATTGAAAGCAGTCTGAAAGGTTAAGGAGGAGGACCTGTGAGCTATATTTTGCGAACCAGCCGGCTAACCAAACGTTATGGCGGAAAAACAGTCGTTAGCGATGTGAATATGACGATTAAGCCCGGGGATATTTACGGTTTCCTGGGTCAGAACGGAGCGGGTAAAACGACAACGTTACGGATGATTATGGGGCTGATCCATCCGACCGCGGGAGAAATCGAATTATTCGGCACTCCGCTGCACGGAAACAAAATCAAGGCGATGGAACGGGTCGGTGCGATCATCGAGTATCCGGGGTTCTATCTCAACCTGAACGCGGCGGATAATCTGGAAATCCACCGGCGCCTGATGGGCATGGGCAACCGGGAGAGTATAGACGATGCGCTCACGGCCGTCGGGCTGCTTGACGCCAAGCATCAAAAGGTCAAACAATATTCGCTCGGAATGAAGCAGCGGCTCGGCATTGCACGCGCATTGCTGCATCATCCCGAACTTCTGATCTTGGACGAGCCGACGAATGGTCTCGATCCCGCGGGAATGAAGGAAATGAGGCAGCTCTTTCGGGAGCTTGTCCGCAAGCGCGGCATCACGTTTCTGATATCCAGCCATTTGCTCAGCGAAATCGAACAGTTATCCAACAAAATCGGCATTATCCACAAAGGAAGCATGCTGGAAGAAATAGACTATGAATCGCTGCAAAAAAAGACCCGGCATTACCTCGACATCAGGGTAACGGACGAAAAGAAAGCGGCCTTTATTTTGGAGCAAAAGCTGGGGACGACCGACTATGTCGTGGCGGGTTCAGGAGGGCTACGGCTTTACGAGCACCTGGATGAGCCGGATCGGGTCAGTTTGCTGCTGGCCGAGGGCGGGGTTGGCATCAGAGAGATGGTACTGTCGGGAGACAGCCTTGAGGAATATTTTTTGAAGCTGACGGGGGGCGGGAAATTTGTTTAATGTGCTGCTGACGGAAATCATCAAACTAAAAAACACGAAGATGCATTGGCTGGTTTTGCTTGGCGCCATCCCGGCAAACCTTGTTACGTGGTATGCGTTTCTGCCCAGAGTTACTCCTGAAGGCACTCGGGCAGGAATCGATCTGCAGGAGATGTTTTATCGGCAAGGCATGGCGATTACCATCCTGGGGCCGTTCATGTTCGCCTTAATGACAAGCTATGTCGTCTCGCGCGAATATCAGGAACGGACGATCAACCAGCTGTTTTCCTATCCCATCTCTCGAACAAAAATTCTCTTTGCGAAGCTAGCGGCCGTGGTGGTGCTGATCGTCATAACCTCATTCCTCTCATGCATTACGGTAACCGCAACCAGCGTGATCATGTCTTTCACGAAGCCGGTCGAAATGGGGGTTCTCTGGACAGGCATCCGAATGAATATGCTGGCCGGCCTCCTGGCGTTCGGCACGATTCCTGTATCAGCAGCGTTAAGCATGGTCGGCAAAAACGTGATCCCTTCGGCGGTGCTGGGCGCATTTGCCACCATCGTCACCCTCATCGGGGAAATGGGGCATGGCATGAGGAGCATCCTGTTTCCGTGGGCGATGCCTTATTGGCCGGTACGGGAGTTGGCCCAAGGGCTGGCGGAAAGCGGCCCAAATCCTTATGCAGTACCTGGTATGACAATACTTGCAGCTACTTTCATCGTATCGCTCGTATTCTGCATCGTTTATTACGAGAAAGCAGAAATTCACAGCGGTTCGTAAGTGCCGTGCCCTTCCCCGGCCCACTACGTCCTCCCCATATAAAAAAGGACGCCCCCGGACCATTTCGGCCTGGAGGTGTCCTTATGTCCTTACGTCTACTCGCGTCATTCCGTGCGGCTGGGCGGCCAGCCCCTCGCGACTGGCAACCAGCTCGCAAACTGCTGTTGGCAAGCTGCATCGGCTGGCCCTCAACCTGCCGCCGGTAAGCTGCATCGACTGGCTGGCATACAACCTGCCGGCCATACCGGCCCACCGGCCAGCCCACAGCCTACTCCACCGCCGTTACCCGGTACAGCAGGCTGTCAAAATCGCCCCGCAGCGGCAGCTCAATCCCGATGTTCATCAGCGCGCGTCCGCTCCAGCTGCCGGGCAGCCCCTCGATGGCGTACGCCCGGTCCGCCTGCAGCCCCTGCAGGCGCAGCCGCGGCAGCGGTTCGCCGAGACGCTGCGAATGCAGGAAGGCGAACACGGCGCTGTCCGTGCCGGCTTCATCGACGTACTGCACGGCGGTGACGCTCTTGTGCTGGAGATCGGCCAGCCGGTACTGGCGGCCGAACTGCACAAGCGGGCGGATCGCTTTGTACTGTCGGATGAATTCGCCGGACTGCTCGATCAGCTCGTCGCTCCACTCGTTCAGATTAGAGCCGATGCCAAGCGTGCCCATCATCGCGCTGTGGAACCGGTACTTTAGCGACACGTTCCGCTTGTTCATGCCTGTCGGCGATTCCGTCACCCAGCAGGTCATCATCCGCGGCGCATACGTGTACGAGAAGCCCTCCTGGATGCTTAAGCGGTCAAACGCGTCGGTGTTGTCGCTCGGCCAGGACTGGTCGGCGTACCGGAAGATGCCGAGGTCGATCCGCGCGCCGCCGCCCGCGCACGTCTCGAATTCCACATGCGGGAACCGGCGCCGCAGCTCGGCCCAAATCTCGTACAGGCTGCGGACGTGGCGGATCCACAGCTCCTTCTGCCGGTGCAGCGGATGGTCCTTCATTCCCGGCTCGGTGACCGTGCGGTTCATGTCCCACTTGATGAACTTGATGCGGTGGTTCTGCAGCAGCTCGGTCATGAACTGAAGGATGTACGCCTTGACCTCCGGCTTCGTAATGTTCAGCAGCAGCTGGTTGCGCAGCTCCGTCCGCGGCCGCGTCTCAAAATGGTACACCCAGTCCGGGTGGGCCCGG
>Ga0224733_1165_pt1 | contig 11827 bp, 11 predicted proteins | sample IA12soil_GW_FP2_FD_161642 | JGI IMG/M metagenome (GOLD analysis project Ga0224733, IMG submission 161642) | Enriched cells from agricultural soil in Iowa, United States - IA12soil_GW_FP2(-) | ecosystem: Environmental > Terrestrial > Soil > Agricultural land | place: USA: Iowa | collected 2017-05-08
TACCGCGAAGATACGTGCCGGTTGTCAGCACCGTAGATTTAGCACGGTACGAGGTGCCGGTTTTCGTCACCACGCCGACGCAGACGCCGTCTTCAACAATCAGCTGTTCAACCATGCCTTGACGCATCGTCAGGTTCGGTTCTTTCTCCATCGTTTCCTTCATCGTTTGTTGATACAGGAACTTGTCGGCTTGCGCACGCAGCGCATGCACCGCCGGCCCCTTCCCTGTGTTCAGCATCCGCATTTGAATAAACGTTTTATCAATATTACGGCCCATTTCGCCGCCCAGCGCGTCGATTTCACGGACGACATGCCCTTTGGCCGGTCCCCCGATCGAAGGGTTGCACGGCATAAATGCGACCATGTCCAGATTGATGGTAATCATCAGTGTGTTGCAGCCCATCCGTGCTGCGGCCAAAGCCGCTTCACAGCCGGCATGACCTGCACCAATGACGATGACATCATAGCTGCCTCCATCATAACTCATTGGACAAACCTCCTTTATTTTTCTGAAAATAAATGCATGAATCTATATGAACGAACGACTTATTTACCTAAACAGAACTGGGAGAAAATTTGATCCAGCAGCGTTTCGGCCGCCGTATCGCCTGTGATCTCACCAAGCTGTTCCCAAGCAAGACGGACATCGATCTGAATCATGTCGATCGGGATGAACTGATCCGCCGCTTCGTAGGCATCCTGAAGCGATTTGTACGCCTTTTTAAGGAGTGCGATATGCCGGACGTTGCTGACATAAGTCAGATCGCCCGACTCCAGCTTCCCGCTGAAAAAGAGCGACGAAATCGCCTTTTCCAAAAGATCGATCCCCTCTTCGGTCATCACCGACATCGGGACGATCAATTCATCCGGATAGTACCTGGACAGCAGATCCCTGTCCAATTGCGAAGGTAAGTCCATTTTATTCATAATGACGATGGATTGTCTACCACGGATTTGTTCCATTAATTCCAGTTCGTCCTCATGCAGCGGTTCGCTTGCATTCAGCACGAGCAGGATGAGGTCGGCTTCCGTGACCGCATGCTTCGAGCGCTCCACGCCGATTTTCTCCACGACGTCCATCGTTTCCCTAATTCCTGCCGTGTCCAGCAGCTTAAGCGGAATGTTGTTGATCGTGACGAACTCCTCGATGACGTCCCGCGTCGTGCCCGGAATGTCGGTCACAATCGCACGGTTCGTATGCGCCAGCGCATTCAGCAGTGAAGACTTGCCCACGTTTGGACGTCCGACAATCGCCGTGGTGATGCCCTCACGTAAAATCTTCCCTTCTTCAGCGGTCTTCAGAAGCTTCTGAATGCCTTCCATAACTTCGCTGCTTTTCTGCTTAATGAACTCTGCCGTCAGCGATTCCACATCATGCTCCGGGTAATCGATATTGACTTCGATGTGAGCCATCGTTTCCACCAAGGTGTGGCGCAGCTCCCCGATTCTCTGGGACAAGGATCCCTCTACCTGCTTCAATGCGATCGAGAAGGCACGGTCTGACTTGGACCGGATCAGGTCGATTACCGCTTCAGCCTGGGAAAGGTCAATCCGGCCGTTCAAAAAGGCCCGCTTGGTAAACTCGCCCGGCTCCGCCAGACGGATCTCCAGCTGCAGCAGCAGATCCATCACCCGTTTGACCGAAATCACGCCACCGTGCGTGCTGATCTCCACCACATCTTCCGTAGTAAAAGACCGCGGCGCCCGCATCACGGTGACAAGCACCTCCTCCACCCGCTCCTGGGTGTCCGGGTCGACGATATGCCCATAATGAACCGTATGCGACTCCGCCTCCGTTAACGCCGTTTTGCTGTGAAAAATCCGTTCGACCTCGGAAATCGAGTCCGGTCCGCTCACGCGGATAACGGCGATTCCCGCTTCCCCTACAGCTGTCGATATCGCTGCGATTGTATCCGTAAGCAAGGCTGTCACCTCTATTTTTTCTATATTAAACGTTCATCCGTTTCTGTTAGCTCTATTGTTGCCATAACAAGACGTATCAAGACCTGCGACGCCTAGGCCCGGCGCCTCCCGGTGATCCCATTCAAGATTCAAAAAAAACAATGACTTCATAAGCTAAAGGTAAGCTCAATAAAGTCATTGTACAGGTCTCTCTTTACTTTATCGTAATGACTACGCGCCGGTTGGGCTCTTCCCCTTTACTGTAGGTCTTCACCTGCGGATGATCCTGCAGCTTGGAATGAATCACCTTCCGCTCCTGCGGGGACATCGGTTCAAGAACGACCTCTTTATGGGTCCGAATCACCCGTCCCGCCAACCGGTCGGCCAAATCCTCCAGCGTCTTCTTCCGGCGCTCCCGGAAGTTCTCGGCATCGAGCACAAGCCGCACGTAACTGCTTGACACCCGGTTCGCCACAATGTTGGCCAAATACTGCAAGGCGTCGAGGGTTTGTCCCCTTCTGCCGATGATCAGTCCCAAATCGGGACCGAAAATATGAAGTGTCGTAGCATCCCTCGCGTGCTGGATTTCAACGCTCACATCCAGCCCCATGCTCTTTCCGACGTCAATGATAAACTCGGCAGCCGTTTCGTAAGGGTCTTTCTCTTCTTCCTCTATGGAAGCTTCGGGTTCATGTAAATCTAGTGGCAAAGGTTTCGCCGTCTCCACTGGTTCCGGTGCGGGCTCAGGTAGCAGTGTAAGTTCCACCTTTGCTTCCTTGACACCGATCAGTCCCAGGAATCCTTTTGACGGCTGCGATACGATTTGGACCGTGACCCGGTCGCGGCTTACCCCAAGCTGGGCCAGCCCTTGGTTTACAGCATCTTCAACGGTTTTTCCTGAAGCGACGACTTTGCTCATTTAGATTTTTTTGCCCCCTTCTTCCCTTTGCTATTTCCTTTACCGCCTTTGTTGCTGCTGCCCTTGTTGCCAGACTTGGCATTTGCGCTTCCTCCAGCAGAAGAAACGGCGGCTACGTTCGCTGTCGTATTGTTGTTACGATACAGGAAGTAGTTCTGGATAATGGTGTACAGGTTACTGTAAATCCAGTACAGCGGCAGTGCGGATGGGAACTGGTAAGACATGAAGAAAATCAAAACCGGATACACCAGCATCATAAATTGCATGGCACCCTGCTGCGGGCTCGGGTTCATCTTCATCATCATGCGAGACTGCAGGAATGTCGTTGCAGCAGCCAGCAGCGGCAGGATGAACGTATGGTCCGGCTTACCCAATTGGAGCCACAGGAACGAGTGGTCACGAAGATGCGAGTTGTACACGATGGAATTATAGAGTGCGATAAAAACCGGCATTTGGATAATCAGCGGCAGACATCCAGCCATCGGATTAACCCTGTTCTCCTGAAACAGCTTCATCGTTTCCTGCTGCTGTTTCTCCGGCTGATCCTTATACTTCTCTTTTATCTTTGCAAGTTCAGGCTGAATCGCTTGCATCGCCTTGGAACTTCTAACCTGCTTAATGGACAACGGCAGAATAATCGTACGGACGATAATCACCATCACGAGGACGGCTAAGCCGTAAGCTCCGCCAAACCAACCGGCGAACGTATCTAATGCGAGCGAGAAATAATAAACGACGTTAGCCTGCCAAAAGCCGCCTTCCTTCATTTCTTCTGTAGTATGCGTCACAGTGTTGCCTGTTCCGCACCCAGCTAAAACAACCACTGCGAGCATCATCACAGCGATGAGGAGGATCCATTTCCTGCCTCGGCTAGTCTTAAGTAGCGACACTTCATAACCCCTCTCTTAACGCTTCCATTCACCGTAAATCATACCATAATTAATTGGACAAAGAAACCAGCATTCAGCGCCCCGGCGGCTTCAGCAGTGACGCTTTCCGCAGCACGTGGAGAACGCTTTTTTCAAGGTCTTTATAGGACATTTCAACGGCACCTTTTCTTACAATAAATACAAGATCGACATGCTCGATCAGCTTGTCTTCATGGTGGCGCATAATCTCCTTGACCAGTCTTCGCATCCGGTTGCGTACAACGGCGTTGCCGACTTTCTTGCTGACGGATATGCCGACGCGGAACTTCTCTACCTCTTTTTTGCGGAACCAATACACGACGAATTGGTAATTGGCAAATGACTTCCCATGCCTATATACGCGGCTGAAGTCAGCCCGGTTTCGTAAACGTAAACTTTTATGCACGAATATCCCCTGCTTGCTGCCCGCCATCCCGATGTACAGCGGCCTTTCCTTCAAAAATATCAGCATTCGAAATTTTGCTTCATATAATATATAGCGATATTCCACTTCCTAGTATGGTCATCCATTGTGCGATATAAACCACAATAAGAACCGTGAGCACTTCTCTGAGCACGGCCCGTCCTCTTTCATTTCATCGGGATCGGGACGTATCTACATCTTCTACTCGGTGTAAAAGGTCCGCTTCTCCCTCTTTTTTTTGAAAAAAATCTGTAGAAATGAAAGGAAAAACTCATTTTTTACCGCCGATAGACGTTTTCTTATGAAAAAAAGACCACCTCGGTGGTCTTCATGTACGAAATTTACGCGCTCAGTACTTTTCTGCCCTTCTGGCGACGAGCTGCCAGCACTTTGCGGCCGTTTTTCGTGCTCATTCTTTTCCGGAAACCATGCACCTTTTTGCGCTTGCTTACATTCGGTTTAAATGTAGGTCTCATGTATTGCACACCCCCTTACAGGATTTCATAACCTTTATGGTTAAATATTCATTTTCATTCAACACAGAAAATGCCTTTATACATTTAATCATGAACAGGCCCAAAAGTCAACTCAAACCTGCTCCTCCACTTTCCGGAATTTGAATCCCTGCGATCGCTCTTCTCCCTCTTTTACTGCTTCCCTCTCCCACTTCTCTATCTGTCTGATCTGGAATGCCAGCTTCACCGCTTCATCCTCATTTTCAGCAGCGCTTCATTAAACGCTCCCTCTCTCTCTTCCCAGCCTCGGTTCTGTGGACACTTTCTCCTGGCATTTCCTTGTCATTCGATGGCATTTCGCTAAAACCACATCATCTCATTTTAAAATCCAGCCATCCAAGTTTTCCACAGCCCCCGGCCCAACAAACCTGAAAAATCCACAATTCGGATTTATCCACTTGTTCACATCGTTCGCAATAAAATTCTAAGATCCGGCATAACCTGTGCACAACTGATTTTTTATTTTGGGGGATGCTGTCGAAAATTAAACACGTTATAAACAATATATAGTGGTGTGAATAAAAATTATACACAACTTATTGAATTTGTGGATAATTTCAGCCATTTCATTGATAAACGGGCGTTCTTTTGCTATGATTATATTGTTTTTGGATGTGAATATGTGATTTCACCCCATATATTATCAACAAGCTGTGGATAAACTTGTGAACAATTTCAATTTGTCCACTTTTTTTATTTTCCCCCGTTTTTGAAACTGGGGATATATTCTGCACCATTCATCTTTTTTCGACATTTCCACTCATGGCTCGATCCCAGCCACATTTGGAAGATTTAAAGGAGTGACAGTCTGTGGACAGCCATACTTCCGAATTATGGCAGCAAATCCTATCAATTATTCATACCAAGCTCAGCAAGCCGAGTTTTGACACCTGGTTTAAAGCAACCAAAGCGATACAAATGAGCGAGCATTCCATCGTAATTTCCGCTCCAACCACATTTGCTGTCGAATGGCTGGAAAGCCGCTACACAAAACTCGTTAGCTCCACTATCTATGAAGTGTTGGGGAAGCAGGTTGACGTGAAATTCGTCATCGAAGAGAACAAGCCTGCCGAACTCACCCCACAGCAGCCCGCGCCCATGCCTCAGGCGACCCCTGACGAGGCTCTAACCCATATGCTTAACCCGAAATATACATTTGACACATTCGTCATCGGTTCGGGCAACCGGTTTGCTCACGCGGCCTCTTTGGCTGTCGCGGAAGCGCCGGCGAAGGCATACAACCCTTTGTTTTTGTATGGAGGGGTAGGGCTTGGCAAAACTCACTTGATGCATGCGATCGGACACTACATTTTGGAGCACAATCCCGCCAGCCGGGTCGTATATATCTCTTCCGAGAAATTTACGAATGAATTCATCAACTCCATCCGTGACAACCGGGCCGAGAGTTTCCGCAACAAGTATCGGAACGTCGATATTTTGCTGATTGACGATATTCAGTTTCTGGCGGGCAAGGAGTCGACACAAGAGGAATTTTTCCATACGTTCAACGCCCTGCATGAGGAACAGAAGCAGATCATCATCTCAAGCGACCGGCCGCCCAAAGAAATTCCGACGCTGGAGGATCGGCTGCGCTCGCGCTTTGAATGGGGGCTGATTACGGATATCCAGCCGCCGGACCTGGAGACGCGGATCGCGATTCTGCGGAAGAAGGCCAAGGCGGAGAATCTCGATATTCCGAATGAAGCGATGATGTATATCGCCAATCAGATCGACACGAACATCAGGGAGCTGGAAGGGGCGCTGATTCGCGTCGTCGCCTATTCATCGCTGACCAATCAGGACGTGACCACGCATTTGGCTGCCGAAGCGCTGAAGGATATCATCCCGTCCAGCAGACCGAAGATGATCACCATTCAGGACATACAGCAGAAGGTCGGGGAGTACTACAACCTGAAGCTTGAGGATTTCAAAGCGCGGAAACGTACTAAGGCCGTCGCTTTTCCAAGACAGATCGCCATGTACTTGTCCAGGGAACTGACGGATTTCTCGCTGCCCAAAATTGGCGAGGCCTTCGGGGGAAGAGACCATACGACCGTCATCCATGCCCACGAGAAAATATCCCAGTCTCTAAAAGAGGACCAGGATCTGTTCAAAGTCATCAATAACATCACGGAAAAAATCAAAAATCCAACCTGAACAAGTTCAAAGCCTATGCACAATCTATACACATGTGAATAGGCTTGATTTTATTGAGGTTTTTGAACTTATCCACAAATTCAGTGCGCCTACTGCTATTACTATATTATTTAAATAAAATAATATTCATAAATAGGCTGCACGCAGCCGGCATACCGGAGTAGTCTTGCAATCCGAATTTCCTGCTAGGAGTGAAACTATGAAAATCAGCATCCTTAAAAACGTTCTTAACGAATCCATCCAGCACGTATCCAAGGCGATATCGAGCCGAACCACCATTCCGATCTTGTCCGGCATCAAGCTGGACGTGAATCATTCGGGAGTTACCCTCACAGCGAGCGACACCGATATTTCCATTCAGTCCTTTATTCCGGTGGAGGATAGCGAACGCACCATCGTTACGGTCGAACAACCGGGCAGCGTCGTGCTGCCGGCCAAATTCTTCGTGGAAATTATCAAGAAGCTACCTTCTCAGGAAATTCAAATGGAAGTCAAAGACCAGTTCCAAACCTTTATTTCCTCGGGAGCCACCGAAATTCAGATGGTCGGACTGGATCCGGAAGAATTCCCAGTGCTGCCTGATATCGAGGGGAACCAAACGATTTCCCTGCCGGGAGCGCTGCTCAAAAACATGATCCGCCAAACCGGTTTTTCCATTTCCACGCATGAGACGACACCGATCCTGACGGGGGTTCTGTGGAACCTGGATCAAAACGAGCTGAAGTTTACCGCTACCGACCGACACCGCCTGGCCACCCGCTCCGCTCATTTGGAAGGGGCCGACGAAGTGAAGTTTCATAATGTCGTTATTGCCGGTAAGACGCTGAACGAGCTGAGCAAAATCTTTCCCGACCAGAATACGCTGGTCGATATCGTCGTGGCAGACAACCAGGTGCTGTTCAAGATCGACCGGGTCCTGTTCTATTCCCGCATCCTGGACGGCATTTATCCGGATACTTCTAGGATTATTCCGACAAACTACAAAACAGAACTGGTTTTGGACACAAAAAAATTAAGCGAGTCGATCGACCGCGCTTATTTGCTCTCCAGAGAGGAGAAGACGAATATCGTACGCCTGCAGACGATGGAGCATGGCGGTATCGAAATTTCTTCCAGCTCGTCGGAACTCGGTAAAGTGCGCGAAGAGCTGGACGTGATTGATTTTAAAGGGGAACCTCTGAAAATCTCGTTTAACTCGAAATATATGCTGGACGTGCTGAAAGTGGTGGAAAGCGAGCAGCTCAAAATTGCCTTTACCGGCATCATGAGCCCGATCATTCTGAAGCCGGTGGATGACAGCCAAAGCCTGTACGTTATTCTTCCGTACCGGACCACCAACTAAAGCAAAACTTGTCCACAGCGAAAGGATTCCTGATGAACAAAATAGTTATCCACAGTGAATATATTAAGCTTGATCAATTTCTGAAGCTCGCCAACTGCGTATCCACAGGGGGAATGGCCAAAGCCCTGCTGGCGGAGAACATGGTGACCGTTAACGGGGAGCCGGAAGACCGCCGGGGGCGGAAGCTGTATCCGGGCGATCAGGTCAAAGTGACGGACTGCGGCGAATTTGTGGTAGCACAAGAGGCATAAAGTGCCCCCAGGCCACTGCTGTCGGCGGCGGCCGGCGAAGATGGGGAGGATAAGGCGTGTTTGTTAAAAATATCAGTCTGCAGCATTATCGCAACTACGAGAAGCTGCAGCTGGATTCTTTTGGAGACGTAAATCTGCTGATCGGACAAAATGCCCAAGGCAAAACCAATTTGCTGGAGGCTATTTTTGTGTTGGCATTAACCAAAAGTCACCGGACCTCAAAAGATCGGGAGCTGATTTCGTTTGAAGGAGGAAGCGCGCATCTGTCCGCGGTTGTGGATAAGAAGTACGGTCCGCTTACCCTCGATTTGACGATGTCCCCACAGGGGAAGAAGGCGAAGATTAACGGACTCGAGCAGCGGAAGCTGAGCGATTTTATCGGTGCGCTGAACGTGGTGATGTTTGCCCCGGAAGATTTGGAAATTGTGAAAGGCACACCGGGCATCCGCCGGCGGTTCCTTGATATGGAGATCGGCCAGGTCCAACCGGGATATCTCTATCATTTGCAGCAGTACCAGAAAGTTCTTAACCAGCGGAACAACCTGTTGAAACAGATGTGGGGGAAAGACAGCGTGAAGCCGGGCATGCTGGAAATCTGGGATCAGCAGCTCGTAGAGCACGGTGTTAAAATCATCAAAAAGAGGAAACAATTCATAATAAAGCTGCAGAAGTGGGCGGAAACGATCCACCAAGGCATCACAAGCGGCGGAGAATCGCTGAGGCTTGTCTATCAGCCGTCGTTTGGCGACGCCGAGGAGGAAGATGAAGCTTATCTTTTTGAACAATTTATGTTAAAGTTATCACAAGTGAAGGATCAAGAAGTGCGCCGCGGGATGACCCTTGCCGGGCCTCACCGCGACGACATGGCCTTTTTCATTAACGGCAAGGAAGTCCATACGTACGGTTCACAGGGACAGCAGAGAACGACCGCTCTGTCTCTTAAACTGGCTGAAATCGAACTGATCCAGGAGGAGATCGGAGAGTATCCGGTGCTCTTGCTGGATGATGTGCTGTCCGAGCTTGATCCTTACCGGCAAACGCAATTGATTGAGACTTTTCAGAGCAAGGTTCAAACCTTTATCACGGCGACGGGAATCGAAAGTTTGAATGCCGATAAACTGAAGAACGCGAACATCTATCATGTTCATGCGGGACAGGTCGACTCTTAAGGAATGGGGAATGGTTATGTATATCCATCTGGGCGGTGAAAAAATCATCCGTTCTGCGGAGCTGGTTGCGATCTTTGACATTTCGATCGAGAAATCCTCCAAAATATCCAAGCAGTTTGTTAGCCATGCCCGGCAGGAAAAGAACGTGGAGTACATTGGCGAAGAGGAAGCCAAATCCATCGTCGTGACGAAGAGCACCGTCTATTACTCTCCAATTTCCTCATCCACGCTTAAGAAGCGGGCGAATGTCTTCTTCGCTAACGCTTAGGACACTGTGAACGCAGGTACACTCCAATCAGCAAACGTAGAATATATAGAAGTAGGTGACAGGCATGTCTATGAATCAACCGCAATATGATGAGAGTCAGATTCAGGTTCTGGAGGGTCTGGAAGCCGTCCGCAAACGGCCGGGCATGTATATCGGATCGACCAGCGTCAAAGGACTCCATCACCTGGTCTGGGAAGTGGTGGACAACAGTATCGACGAGGCGATGGCGGGCGTATGCGACCATATCGAAGTCATTGTCCACAAGGATAACAGCATCACGGTTGTCGACAACGGGCGCGGTATTCCGGTTGGTGAGAACGAGAAATTGAAAAAGTCGACCCTTGAGGTCGTCATGACCGTGCTTCATGCCGGTGGTAAGTTCGGCGGCGGGGGATATAAGGTATCCGGCGGCCTGCACGGCGTGGGCGTATCCGTTGTTAACGCATTGTCCACCAAAGTCGTTGTCCAAGTTAGGCTGAATGGGCATGTTTATCAGCAGGAATACCGGCGCGGGGTGCCCCAGTATGACGTCAAAGTCATCGGGGATACCGACGAGCACGGTACGACCGTTACCTTCCTGCCGGATCCGGAAATTTTCACGGAGACTACGGAATATGACTATAATACTCTCTTGACGCGGATTCGCGAGCTGGCCTTTTTGAACAAAGGCATTGCTTTGACGCTGACGGATGAGCGTACGGGGGCTTCCAACTACTTCAAGTACGAGGGCGGTATTATCGAATACGTCAAGTTCCTGAATGAGAAAAAGGAAGTTCTTCATGAAGAGCCGATCTATGTAGAGGGCTCGCGTGACAACATTCAAGCAGAGATCGCGCTTCAGTACAACGAGAGCTACACCGAGAACATTTATTCTTTTGCCAACAATATCAATACGCATGAGGGTGGAACCCACGAATCCGGCTTCAAGAGCGCCTTGACCCGGATTATTAACGAATATTGCCGCAAGAGCGGCCTCGTCAAAGACGGCTCCAATCTGTCCGGTGATGATGTGCGCGAGGGCCTGACAGCCATTATTTCGGTCAAAATTCCGGAACCGCAGTTCGAAGGCCAGACGAAAACGAAACTCGGCAACAGTGAAGTCCGCGGCATCGTGGAATCGCTCTTCTCCGAGAAGCTGTCCGAGTTCCTGGAAGAGAATCCTGCCGTATCCCGGCGGATCTTGGAAAAGGCGCTGCAGGCATCCCGTGCGCGCGAAGCTGCACGTAAAGCCCGTGAGTTGACGCGCCGCAAGAGTGCACTTGAAGTCAGCGCCCTTCCAGGAAAGCTGGCGGACTGCTCCTCGAAGGATGCGTCCATTTGCGAGCTGTACATCGTCGAAGGGGACTCTGCCGGCGGATCCGCCAAGCAGGGACGCGACCGGCATTTCCAGGCGATTTTGCCGATCCGCGGTAAAATCCTGAACGTTGAGAAGGCGCGTCTGGACCGCATTTTGTCTAATTTGGAGATCCGGGCGATCGTAACGGCGATGGGTACGGGCATTGGCGACGAAGACTTCGACCTCAGCAAAGCCCGGTATCACAAGCTCATTATCATGACCGATGCCGATGTCGACGGAGCGCACATTCGCACGCTGTTGCTGACCTTCTTCTACCGGTACATGCGCCAGCTGCTGGAAGCGGGATACGTATACATCGCGCAGCCGCCGCTCTTCAAAATTGAGCGCAACAAGACGGTCCGTTATGCCGGTTCCGAGAAGGAGCGCGATGAAATCATCGCTGAGTTCGGAGAGGGTGCCAAAGTTAATATCCAGCGGTATAAAGGTCTGGGAGAGATGAATCCGGAACAGCTGTGGGAGACAACCATGGATCCGGAGAGCCGCACCATGCTGCAGGTGACGATTGAAGACGCCATGCAGGCAGACCTTATTTTCGACACCCTAATGGGTGACAGCGTTGAACCGCGGCGTGATTTTATTCACGAACACGCAAAAACAGTTAAAAATTTGGACATT
>Ga0224733_1168_pt1 | contig 11630 bp, 8 predicted proteins | sample IA12soil_GW_FP2_FD_161642 | JGI IMG/M metagenome (GOLD analysis project Ga0224733, IMG submission 161642) | Enriched cells from agricultural soil in Iowa, United States - IA12soil_GW_FP2(-) | ecosystem: Environmental > Terrestrial > Soil > Agricultural land | place: USA: Iowa | collected 2017-05-08
GTCAAAATATCCAGTCCCACCTCTGATGGCCTGCATAAACGCGTCTCCTGAGGGGTAACGACAATGGGCCGGTTGATGAGAATAGGGTGCTGTAACATGAAATCAATCAACTGGTCATCGCTGAAAGAGTCGTCTGCCAACCCTAATTGCTCATAGGGTTCGACATTTTTGCGTAACAGCGCCCGAACCCTGATCCCCATATCTGCAATCAGTTTCACCAGCTCTTCCCGCGTGGGCGGAGTATCCAGATAGAGGATAATATTGGGTTCAACTCCGCTGTTGCGGATCATTTCAAGGGTATTTCGCGACGTGCCGCAGCCAGGGTTGTGGTAAATAGTGATGTTGCTCATATCAGTACCTCATTACACAGTGAAAGACAGGCGAAGCGCCAGCGCGACCAGCGTCACAAATAGCACCGGGATGGTCATGACGATCCCGACCCGGAAGTAATATCCCCAGGTGATGGTCATATTTTTCTGCGCCAGAACGTGTAGCCACAGCAGTGTTGCCAGGCTGCCAATTGGGGTGATTTTGGGGCCCAGATCGCTGCCGATAACGTTGGCATAGATCATCGCCTCTTTGATGACGCCGGTCGCGGTGCTGCCATCGATCGACAGGGCACCCACCAGAACGGTCGGCATATTGTTCATCACGGAGGAGAGAAACGCCGTCAGGAATCCGGTCCCGAGTGTCGCAGCCCACAAACCGTGATCGGCCAGTTGGTTGAGCAGAGCAGAGAGGGCGTGCGTCAGGCCCGCATTGCGCAAACCGTAGACCACGAGGTACATGCCCAGCGAGAAGATCACAATCTGCCAGGGCGCGCCCCGCAGCACGTTGCCGGTATTTATGGCATGCCCTTTTTTCGCGACGGCAAACAGAAGCAGCGCACCGACGGCAGCGACCAGGCTCACCGGCACGCCGAGCGGTTCGAGACCAAAGAATCCGACTAACAGCAGCACCAGAACCAGCCAGCCCATTTTAAAGGTCGCGCCATCCCGGATGGCCATTTTCGGTTGCTTCAACAGAGAGACGTCATAAACGGCAGGGATCTCTTTGCGAAAGAACACATGGAGCATAACCAATGTTGTAGCAATCGCCGCGAGGTTGACCGGGACCATCACTGCGGCATATTGCGCAAAGCCCAGTTTAAAGAAATCTGCCGACACGATATTCACCAGGTTTGACACGATCAGCGGCAGGCTGGCCGTATCGGCGATAAATCCGGCCGCCATGACAAAGGCCAGCGTGGCGCCTTTGCTGAAACCCAGCGCGAGGAGCATCGCGATTACAATCGGGGTCAAAATCAGCGCGGCACCGTCGTTGGCGAACAGCGCGGCCACCATCGCACCCAGCAGAACAATCCAGGTGAACAGCAGGCGGCCACGGCCATTTCCCCAGCGGGCAACATGCAGCGCGGCCCATTCAAAGAACCCGGACTCATCAAGAAGAAGACTGATGATGATCACGGCGATAAACGTGGCGGTGGCGTTCCAGACGATTTGCCAGACCACCGGGATATCTTCGGGATGAACGACACCCGTCAGCAAAGCCAGACCTGCGCCCAGCATGGCGCTCCAGCCAATGCCCAGACCCCGTGGTTGCCAGATAACCAGAACGAGCGTAAGCAGAAAAATTGCACCGGCCAATAACATCAGTCACTCCATTCATATCTATTCAGACGAATATGTAAACGCATTTCAGCATGCAGCCGGTGAAGCGTTGTTGAGCGTGTTGCGAATGTTTTCACGCTCACAGTTCCAGGCTGAGTCAATAATTGCCGCCGCCCACGCGGGCATATGTGGCGAAAGGCGATAGTGCACCCATTTCCCTTCACGACGATCGGAAACCAGCCCGGCCTCACGTAATAACGCCATATGGCGTGAAATTTTGGGCTGAGACTCTGCCGTTGCCGCACAGATATCGCATACGCAAAGCTCTCCGGACTCCCTGAGCAACATCACGATCGTTGAACGGGTTTCATCAGAGAGTAATTTAAAAAGCTGAACAGGCTGTAGCATGTTGCACCTCGATAAGATTTGACAACACATATGCTAATCCATATATGATAACTTTAAAAGTACAGCGTGATTGACTGGATACCGCTGAGTGAAGGCGCGGTTCGGCCGTCTCAGGGAAAAAGGCTGGCCGTTATGCAGGTTTGTGGAGGCTCGCAATCATTCAATACCGTCAACCAGATGCGAATCCTTGGCCGCTGGATGCGGATGTTCACCATTCCAAATCAGTCGTCAGTGCCGAAGGCGTGGCAGGAGTTTGATGAAGAAGGACGAATGAAACCGTCAGCCTGGTACGATCGAATTGTGGATGTGACAGAAGAGCTTTATAAAATCACGCTGATTCTTAAAAACACGCAGGTTATCTGTCCGACCGATACAGCGAAAGAAAAGAGAATCACCAGGCGCTGTCGGCGCGAGTGAATCAGGCAAAAATCTGAGAATCGATTTCAGAGGGATGCGGAAAAGACCGGAGTGAACGAACTCCGGTTGTACATAATCAGCCTGATGTGGATGGTAGATTTGAGTGGTTATATGATTGGTGCGCATAATGTATATTATGTTAAATCACCTACTGTGGTAAATAAGTTCATAAGACACTCCCACTAACTGATAAATCAATACGTTAGGATTTCTGATCTCCCTCTCGTTTCTTGCATTAGGTACAGAGTACATTCTCTTCATATCCATGATAATTTTGAGGTAAATATTGTGTATTCACTAAAGCAGTTGGTTATCTCAGGCCGTAAAAGGCGATGGATCCTGATGGACTTGGAAACCTCTCTGCCGTTGCTGTATCCCCTTAGGTACCATATTGACCATTTGGCTTTCCGCTCATTGTCCACACAGTCAGCTTCACTTCAATCTGTGAAGTTTTTTTACGAATTCTGGAGGCAAAAGTATGGTGTCTCGTTTTGCTACAGCTTCTATTCATCTGACCACAATCCAGACATTGCTGTCGGTGAAATGCCCGCATTTTGGATGTATCTAGAAAATGGCCACAACGTCCAGTCAAATGTGTTGTCTTTAACGAGAGTCACAAAAGCCAATAGCTTAACTCATACAGTCAGAGTTCGTGCTGTGATCCATTTCATTTCTTTTTTGATTAACACCTACATATCACCTGCATACCGGGATGACTCTCCCAAAGCATTATCACTTTTGGCTTCGCGTTTACACACCCGTTTACAGCTTTGCCGGGAGAATTATCGAACGCTTACATCAAACAAATTTTCGCAACATAGTCACAGCAGCCAAGGATTTCAGAGTTTGTCTGGGGCAATGGTGCTCAGCCTGTATGGAATAATAACCCCCTCTTCTGCCCAAAAGCATAACCCGCTAAATCCTTTCCCTTCCGGGCATCTTCAGTTCCGCAATTTTTTGATTATTCGTCTGTTGTTAAATTATGGTTTACGAACAGGTGAGCTATTGTTGTTAGAGTGCAGCTCAATTAAACCTAATTTAAAAGGTGATAAGTTTAGTTTGATTGTGACAACTGTCGACGAGGCATACGAACCAAGAAAGAATGCGCCATCTCTCAAAAATGCATGGGCTAATCGTGTGTTGGAGCTCGATAAGCAGGATTATATTTTTTTAAGCATTTATATAGCAAAGCTTCGACCAAAAACTGATAAACACGATTTCATCTTTACATCGAGTCAACAGTCAGCGAAGCCTTTGTCCTACACATCAGTTCATTCTATTTTTTCGAAAGTCGATAAGGTCTTCACTAACCAATATCCAGAGTACAAATCACCATTGTACTCTGACTCGTTGCAACGATTGACTCCGCATACAACCCGACATACTTGGGCCTTTTTGACATTGCAAAAAATATGGCATTCAAAATATTTGAAAAGCCAGCAAAATAAAACACACTTTATTGCTGGAGTCCCTTCCCTCTCAGGGATAATGGAAGAAGCCAAAGATGAACTACGACTGATGGGTGGATGGAGTCCGACAAGTCAAATGCCTGATCTATACGCAAAACGTTTCCTGTCTGAGCAGGCTAATGCTGCCAATGTCCAACGAATTATTCAAGACAATGCAGCGCTACATAATACGTTAGATACTATAATGGATAGATATAACGATGACATCATTTGATAATGCATTAAAATCTGACGAAGGGGACTCAGGTTACCCTCCTGATTTAGCTCAGGCTATCTTTGAACTCGATATTCCTGATCGAATTTATCTAAAAACGGCAATGGAGTTTGATGATAAATATATTGTTAACAAAGGAGATAAATGGGCTTTCGATTATTCAGGCAGTCGGCGATATCTTGTTTTCAATCAAGATCATATCTCAAATAAATTAAATAAGTATATCTGCTTCAAATATGCATCGACGAGATTTCCAACCAAACTTCCAGCGTTGCACCTTGATTGGAGGAATATCATTTCATATTGTCGAGAACATGGTGGGTTTTCGCTTAGTACGCTCCGATCATTTATCGAAAAAGAGGATATTGATAATGCTACTTTTTATTCCGTGTTATTCGGATTAAAAATACTTTGTGCTGAAACATTCCCAGGTTTCAATCTTGAAGATTACGATGATCTTGAGTTCGTCCCTCGACCGTATCTCGAACATTGGGGGGTTTACCAAGAAATCGATAATATTCTTGACCCTCTTGAAAAAAACATGATTTGCAATGGACTGTTTGAAATGGCTTCGTTGTTACGCGATGGCAAAAGTTTCAGTCACAGCGAAGTGCGAAATGCAGCTATCCTTGGGTTGGCTTATGTAACGGGTGCACGCCCAGTACAACTCGCTAGGCTGGCGGTCAAAGATGTTCGTATCGATACACGAAATCAGGAATCTGGTCTGATTCGATACAGTGTTTTTTTACCATATGCTAAACAAAGACGAGTGACGACAGAGCGGTTTTTTTCTGGCGATCCCCCCAGAAATTGGGGAGTTAATTATGAACTATACCGTGAGATACAAGAAAAACCCCGAAGATAAACTATTCGATTTCAGCGTTTCAGCTCCGCATTATGTGTCTCAGGCAATTAATCAGGCAATCCTAAATTTCTGTCCTCCTGAATATCAAGCCGCCGTAGCATGTGGCGAAGCTGCATTGCCCACAATTATACCCACTGATTTACGCCACAATGTTGGGCACTCTTTGGCGATGCAAGGTGCTAGCGCTGAAGAGATAGCACATGTACTGGGGCACACCTCTCTTGCCGTAGCTAAATACTACATTATGGCAACTCCCGCCTTGGCCTTGATCCGTGCTAAAGCGCTTGGGTCGAATCCCGTTTGGCAAAATATGGTGGCTATGATGCTCACTGGGGAACTGGTCGACTCAGCACATTGGAAAGGCCATCCAGTGGTGGGACTCGTTGGTGACGAGTTGCATGATAAGTTTCTGAGCAAATTGCACAATGGCTGGAAGCGATGGGAGCTTTGCTTACAGAACATGAAATACGCGAGTGCGCACTAAAACACGCTATCGTAGCGCTGACCTTTAGTTGCAACGTCAAAAATGAACAACTCCCAGGCAGGGTTACTGGCTTCGGCTCAACGCATATGGTTAAAAACCCACCAGGAAAATTGTCTCTCTACTTCCATTCTTAGTTCTGGGTCAGTTTTCATCGATGCTGTATCAGGCATACCATCCGGACAAAAATCAGCAAGCTGACTTTGAATAAATTTTAGCTTTTCTTCTTTTTCCCCTGCGCTCTCAAACACCATGAATGGCAGCTCGATAATCGGCGGTTTGGTCTGGGTGGTTAACGGCATGGTTATGCCTGAATTACGGCCAGGCAGTGAGTGTAATTCTCTGATATGACTCAACAGATTGTAGGGTAAGGTGTTTTTTACGAAGTAAAAAACGTCTGCATAATAATCAGTTACGAATCCATCCCTTTTTCCTGGATAAGCCAGCGTATCCATCTCTGGAAAGGGAAACTGTAAACCCTCTTTTCTGTAATGTACGATTGGCACTCGTTCAAGTACACGCCCACGGTATTTGAGGATGTATTCATAGTGACAAGGTTGCTCAATGCTAATCGTTGACCACCAGTGTTGTCCTCCTATATCTTTTTCTGTGTCACCAATATGAATGGCATAATCCGGGTCCAACCGATAATAGGCCTCGCTGATACCGTCATATTCCCAATTGTCGTAATCCAGAAGCAGTCTGACTATGCGGTCAGCGGGTGCCAGGTCCAGGTTAAAGCGCTCTCTCCACATTGCCATGACATCTCCAGGGCTGGCACAGCTAGTTACGGGCGTATTGGCATCTTGTTGCCGGGTGTAAACGACACCGGCTCTGACAGTTTTTCCCTCTTTTATATAGTCCTGGGTCAGATAGTAGGGTTTTATTCTGACGTTACGAATTTGTAGAATAGCCAGCATCTTATGCTGGAGTGTGATGTGGTGCAGCTGAATATCCGGACAATGGTGCTCTGCAAAACTGACTTTTCTTAACAGATCGATTAAATTTGCCTGGTTAAGTTGCTTACCATCTTCCGGCACGCCAGTAATCAACCCTTCATCATTCACGCCAAAAATCAGATACCGGTCACCGTCATGCAGGACGTTTGCCATGCAGAGGATATCGTGAACAAGGGCTGCATTGTTTTGGTGGTAGGTTTGTTTAAAGTCCCACCATGGCCCTTCCTTGCCACTGGCAATCAGTTTTTCGATGGTTTCGTTCATAGTCCCCTCTATCCGATATGGCGTGCGTTTGCTTGTACCAAGTATTCCTTCAGTCTACTTAAATTGGTGGTGCGAAATGGCTCTTCTGGCATTCGATGCCAAGGCAGCCAGTTGATTACTTAATAAGTATCGTTGTCAGCAGTTAAACGGCAGTTCCTCTTCTCGTAAAACTACCGGTGCCTTGTCTGCCCGGTACTGGATCCAAGTTTTCAGGTCTATTTGCGTGCTATTACGACCAGCTAAATCAAAATATCCTCTGTTAGCAAAACGGCGATGTATAAGCTCTTCACCTGTTATGGACAGATAGGCGTTCAATGCCGAACGATGGATGAAAAGTCCGCGTTGTTTTACACCTTTTTGATGGAAGGCGATAAGTTTGCCAGAATGATCAACCCAACCGCTTTGACAATCCCATAAAAGTTCGAGTTTTTGAATGATTCCCAGGCATGGCGCAATGAGGTTATCCTGGCGCTCGGGCATGGTATATGAGTAGTCGTATTCCCATTCGTTTCCGCGCAGTAAACTGACTTCTGTAAAATTAAACGCTTCACTATCTTCATCACTATTAAGAAGTTGTTTGTATACCGGGCTGTCAGGATATTCAGCAAGATAACCGCGATAACAACTACTTCCCTGATTATATTGGAAAATATCGCGTGCTCTTTTCTGTTTAAAGTTCTGGATGCTTTCATTTATGAGTGCGCTTGAGTAGGAAGCATGCACTCCCAAGTACGGGGAATCCCAGCTATTTTCATTCGGCGCTTTATCGTCATCCCAATAGCTATGTGAAAGCGCTACCCACTGCTCTCCTTCCTCGTCAATTCGAATAAGACAAGCTTCATAAGGTGGAAAATCATCGGTCCGAACCCAACCTTTGATATCTGAATTGTGGTCAGGGAATGCATAATTTGTTTCCTCCATCAGTGCTGGATAGACACCTTCTGCGGTGATATCGCGTACATCGGTCAGGTCAACTTTACGGACGTCGACTGACCATAGATGATCACTTGTAGGTTCGTAGACGGAATATGGGTCTTCCAGTGCGGGAACATTACTGGCCAGAATGCCCAGTAGTCGATGTAAGGCGATCCAGTAATATTTTTTACCGAGTCGGTCAGCATACCCTTTTCTACCCCGTCCCGAGCCATACTGACTCCCGATATGGCGATCATAATTGAGCGCGCAGTGGTTATAACCGGGATATCCTAAATTAAGTGCTTCTCGCATTAACCAACAGGCAATGTTTTCATGGCTGATATTGGCGCTCTCCAAGTCAAAGCCGGAAATCTTCGATTCCACCTGATAACGCCAGAAATCCGGGGCCATGGATTCTCCCCAGAGCACCATGTTTGATGGTAAATGTTCCAGATCTAGGAGGGGTTTGACATCCGCCAGTACAGGCCATCGTGATGGTAATGATACGTTTGTCTGGTAATGCTGTAATTGGCTTGTTACGGCTGTGGGAAATTCTCCTGTTTTCAACAAGTTTACTAATAGCTGAACCGTATCCCGGATCAGAATATTCTTGCTATCTGACGCAATGCTTAATAGACCAGGGAGCGCTGGCATAAACGCATTTCTGCGTTGGTGTGACAATAAGCATGCACTGTAGATAGCAAGGCTAATACGCTCTAATACGTAATCATCATCACAATATGCAAATTCACTGATTACTGTTTGGCAGTTCTCCGGGTAGTTTGCCAAGATTCTGCTTAGCCCTTTTGAGGATAAATCCCTGATTCGGCGGTCAGCACACGAAGTGAGCCAGGCAAGTGTTAGACTGGCCAGCCTCCGGCTTTCAGCAGGCCAATGGGTTATGTCAGCAAATAGTGCTGCATGGATGAGTGAATAGACAGCAGTCTTGTTATCAAATGATCCCAGCGCAGCTAATGACAAGTAGGTGTCACGTTCAGCTAAGGATGACTGCCGTAAAAATGGCCCCAGCCAGTTAGTTGCGTTTAGACGATGGTCAGGAACCAGACTAAGTGAAAACAGCGCTTCATAAACCGACTCCCATAATCCAGGTGTATGCAGTGCTGCATGGATGTGTTCATCAATTTCTTCCACTACACTTTGTCGGGAGCGCCAAACCAATGACTGGATGAACAGCTTATGGGCTTGTTCGGATGGTAATCCTACATCTTCAGCAGTAATTTCAAGAGCAGTTTTCTCTGGCAGCACGGCGGCAAGAGCTTCCAGCAATCCAGCATCTTCTTCTGTTAACGCTGCAATTTTCTCCGCTAGTTTTGCTGTATCCGAATCAAGAGCTTCCACAAGGCTGATAGCACGGAGTATGTCACCGTAGCGTTGATAACCCAGACGGATCAGGAAGGTATCCTCATCTACAACAGAAAGGATAATGAGGCCTTCATGTGCCAATGCATTTAAAAAGGATTCAGGTGTGGTCTCAGTTCCCACTATTTTGCTCAGTGCTTCGCAACAGGTTTCCCAGGTTCGGTTCTGCGGCAACTCATGCGTCAGGGTATTCGCGAGTGCCATCATTGCAGCCCTTACCAGATTGCGAGGATTTGCGTAGTGGAGGCGTTCTCGAATTAAAACATCGCAATGTTTGAGATGTCCTTGAAACAGAGAGGTAAAACCCGGCAAAGAAATATCCAGACTGTCACGGCCTTCGCCCTTTAGCGTTTTACAGGCCAAGTGTAAAAATAAAGGATTACTGAGTTCGGGTGAAAAAAGTGGTGTAATCTCTGCATCCAGCCCATAGTAGGCTGCGAAAGCTTGTACCGCTTCGAATTGATGTCCTGAAAAGCCGATGTGTTCGAAAGCAAACCCTGGAAAGCGTGAATCGACCACAAGATTGCGATAGGTATCTCGGGTTGAAACGCAGATTTTGATGTCTGGATAAGACTTGCATTGAGCGAGCAATTCGGGAAGCTTGTCCTTCCAGCGCACTTCTCGCGGGCTTTCGTTCAAGGCATCGATATAAATGACAAAAGGTAAGCCAGTATGTTCGGCGCAGGCCTGTATGCATTCAAATAATGTCGAACGATCGATGGCGGCACCCAGCCCTATTTTACTGCGTAGCACTTCCCAAGGCTCTGCTTTGCCAAAGTCGTCTCCAAAGACGACCAGGGAAAAACCACCATGTTCCAGTCGACGCAATGCTGCGCTGACAATCGCGTGGGTTTTGCCGATACCCGCTGGCCCAACCAGCAGTAAGGAATGTGCTGTTGCGGCACCAATGACCTGAGAAGACAGCAAATTTTGCAGTTGCTGCGCCTGCTCTTCCCATTTTCTCGCCGCATCCATATCTCCGGCAGGAAATGCACACATATACTCTGCGTGGAACTGTCGGAACGATTCTGTATCACTATGCTTGCCATGCTTTTCATAAAATTTATCTTCTTGAGCATGGCGGGCATCAGCGAAAAGTGTCAATAGGGATGACAGAGCGACGCAAAGATCTGTAACCGATGTGGCCGTGACATTGTTATCTCTCATGCTCTCACAGTAGACAATTATTTCTTCAATCAATGCCGTGGCAGATGTAGCACGGGTTTCGCCAAGTATATCCAGCGATTTGCGTCCGTATCCATTCAGTGAATGGAACTCTCGAACGATTGGTGTTAATGATGTTTCGTACCACTCGCAAAAGTCACCAGTCCCACCAAAGAAATCCAGGCCGACATGAGCATTCGTCACCACATCCAGCATTGAAGTATATCTTGGCCCGGCAAAAGCAATGGCGTCCTCCAGACATTGTTGAATTTGAGCTGTTGTCAGCAACGTGTCATCAAACCAATACCTGCGCATCCCTCCGTAAGGGTCTATCTCAAGTAATTGATTGCAGACAACAGTAGCGGTACAAAGGACAATAGAAAGTGACTTCCCTTTCGCTGACGCTTCCGATTCGACTTTACTTTTCCATTCTTCAAAGCGTTCCGCTTGGCTTTTTCCTCGCTTTCCCGCAGCAACACGCCCGGTCAGGTCAAACGGTATATAAATCCAGTATTCGGTTAGTGTGGGATGGTTGCTTAGCGCAGCTTTAAGGGAACTATCAATCTGTGTAAGCTCTGCGGAAGCAAGCTGGAAAAAGTATTTTGCCTGAACACCGAATACGGCACCGTCCGGTGAGCGGAAATATGCCTCAACGCCACCGTCTCCACCATCTCCACCATCTCCACGCAGACTAATAAATGTTGAATTTGTCGGTACTCGACAGGTTTTCCTAAATAACTGTACGGCGAGTGCTTCAAAGCTATCGTTACGGCTTTTGGGGGCGCTGCGAATTAAACTGAAATCTATATTCATCACCAGTCCTTGTTCCTGTCAATAATGCGGCAAAAGCAGTCACATATTATACCCATTAAAAATGTATTGGTATTGAGGCGAGGTAAGATGTTCGCTGTTATCAGGCTTGATAGCCCGTAGCCACTTGTAGAGGCTGTGCGCAGAAACGCCCAGATGGTCGGATACTTCAGCAACAGAATAACCGCGCTCCGTTATCTGACGGACGGCTTCTTCCTTAAATTCAGGTATAAATCGTGGTGTGCCCATACGCTCCTCCTGCGCTCACATTATAGGGCAGGATCATCTACCGGGGCGGGGTCAGTCCATAAATGGCTCTGAGGTGGCTGTTAAACCTGTGGCGATTCAACTATATTTTTTTCTGTGTGCCATCCAGCTTGCGATGAATAAGCGAAACCAACGTAAGGATGTCCAGCGCATCCAGTTCAGACATGGGCCAATTCTTCTTAGGCGAATGGGCTAGTGGATTACGCACAGCGCCAAATAGACCAATGAGTAGGTTCGCAAAACCTTTTTGGTAATGCCTCTAATTGGTTGAATCTGATGCATAATGCGGGCTTTTGAGGTTCTCTCATGGCCAGCGTTAACGTTCATTGTCCCCGTTGTCAGTCTGCTCAGGTTGACCGCCATGGTCCGAATCCTAACGGCCATGACAGATTTCGCTGCCGTGACTG
>Ga0224733_1169_pt1 | contig 11630 bp, 10 predicted proteins | sample IA12soil_GW_FP2_FD_161642 | JGI IMG/M metagenome (GOLD analysis project Ga0224733, IMG submission 161642) | Enriched cells from agricultural soil in Iowa, United States - IA12soil_GW_FP2(-) | ecosystem: Environmental > Terrestrial > Soil > Agricultural land | place: USA: Iowa | collected 2017-05-08
GTTGTTGCTCACTTTGACTCGAATACGGAACTCTATATAAAAAATGTTTGGCAAGGGTTGAGTGATAAAGCTATATCCCAATATGCTGAGGAAGTACAAGATAGACGACCACATATTACGATAGCAGGGTATGATTCTGGAATAAATATTGAACAATTTATCACCGATTTTGACTGCTTCTATGGATCCCAAAAACAGATATCCATTACGCTGAGTTCGTTGGGGACTTTCTTAAACTCTGGAGCATTATTCCTAGCTCCTGTTCCTTCCAAAGAATTTTTAGAAATCCACGATAACCATCATAACTACTTTGAAATATATCGAGCGAGTGCTGAAACTCAATATCTTCCGAATAATTGGATACCTCACTGCACATTAGCTAAGCCGTGGGATGTCTAAAATTCCATTGTAGTTTAGGGACGACAGTAATTGTCGGAGCGTTTCATAACATACGGAGGGAGTATCCCGGGGTAATGGACCCTATGGGATACTCCCTCCGTTAGGGACTACGCTCTTGCTCCGCCGTCCACCGGCAGAACGACGCCTGTCACGTAAGAAGCGCGATCGCTCAATAACCAGGCAGCCGCTTGTGCGATCTCGTGAGGATCGGCAGGACGCCTAAGAGGCGTCACAGAGCTGCTTTTTTCGATTATATCTGGAACTTGTGCAACTAACCCCTCGATCATCTCGGTCATGGTGGTGCCAGGTGCAATAGCGTTTACGCGGATACCCGAAGGCCCGTATTCAATGGCAGCCGTCTCGGTCAGACTATTAACAGCCCGTTTGGCGGCTCCGTAGACAGACAACCCGGGATTACCTCTGAAGCTGCCCACGCTGCTGTTATTGACAATGGCACCGGTACCTGCAGTATCGAGCATTGCCTTGATTTCCGCTTTCATTGCCACCCAGATTCCTTTGTAATTTACAGCTTGAAGAAGGTCAAAATCCTCTTCTGTGACCTCTGTTAAGGGCGAAAGGGGAGCCCCAATACCAGCATTATTGAATGCTATATCCAGGCGACCGTGACGCTCAACGGTCGTTTGAATCGCCCGTTCGATGCTGGCGGAATCGGCTAGATCGGCTACGATGTAATCGGCTTTACCGCCTTTCGCGATAATTTCCTCAACTCCAGTGCGTAGAGCTGCCTCTGTTCTTGCGACGAGAGTAACCGCCGCTCCTTCTTCGGCGAAGAGTTTGGCTGCCGCTGCTCCGATGCCGCGGCTGGCCCCTGTAACCAGAGCTACTTTATTGATAAGCATTCCCTGAGCATTGTAGTTTTTGTGCTGTGTTATTGATTGCATGGCCTGTCTCCTTTAAAGTGGGTAATGGTTTGAAACGTTTCAAACGGAGTTGAAGCGATTTCTATGATTGAGTATAATTTTCTAATACACTTTTAACGAGAGGTTGCTTAATCATAGGTTTCCGAGTAATAGGTTAGGAGGGATTGAGATGAACGATCGCGAGCGCCGTTCGGCTCTTGGTGATTTTTTGCGTAAACAGAGGTCAAGCCTTTCTCCAGAGGATGTGGGATTGCCGACTGGGTCGCGCCGCCGGACAGCCGGATTGCGCAGGGAAGAGGTCGCACAGCTGTCGAATATCGGCACATCCTGGTATATGTGGCTGGAGCAGGGACGTGATGTCCGTCCGTCAGTACAAGTGTTGGAAAGCCTTGCTTCGGCTCTAAAGCTTAATCCCAATGAACGACGCCATCTTTTTTTTCTTGCAGGAGAATCACTTCCTCCTTACTTGTCTCCTCATAAAGAAAGTATCGGGTCAGCATTTCAAAGGATGCTGGATGACCTTACTCCGAATCCTGTATATATTCTGGGAAGACGCTGGGATTTTGTGGCCTGGAATGATGCTGCAAATGAGGTTTTCTCTATTTCCTCGGCATCCCCGCCTCATGAATTCAATTTAATCTGGCGGTATTTCACGGACCCGGTATGGAAGGGACGCTTCAAAAATTTCGATCAAAAGGCTACGGGAATGATTGCGGAATTCCACACGGCATCAGCCCGCTACGTTGAAGACTCGTCTTTTGCCGAATTAATAGAAGATCTTAAACGAATAAGTCCTGAATTTGACCGGCTATGGCTGCAGCATGAAACGCCCGGCTCTCTTGAAGGATTTAAAGAAGTGGAGCATCCCTACATGGGGCTGCTTGAGTTTGATCATATTACCCTGCAAATCCCCAATGATCCTGATATGAGAGTGATGATTTACATGCCTCTACCAGCAACAAGATCAAAGCTGGAAAAATATTTGCCAAAGGGATCACCTGCAAAAGAAAGTAAGGGATAACATCATTATCCTAAGCGCGGGGGGCTTTCGATGTGGGAGTTTTATAATGTCGGAGGACAAGAATGTACACGTATAAGAAGTCGCGGGATCCGCGGCTTTTTTTGTTTTAACGATGCAAGTTCTTGCCCTGAGCTAGGGATATGAACTTGCACATTAGCCTGGACAAGAATGGGTAACCGATGAATCCGATTTGATCTTTTCGAGAGTTGCGATTACTTTTCCCTGTTTATTGGATCAGCAGCTTGATCGGGTAGCCTAATACTCGTTCGTTATTGCCTAATCCCACAAAGGAAGATAAAATATTCGGAACACAAAGATGGTGTTGAATATGGCTTCAAATGTGAGAGGATAGAGGTGAAACAATGGAGATTCGTATATTGGATTCACAAGATGCTGAAATATATCGTGAAATGAGGTTAAAGTCTCTGAAGGAAAATCCTGAGGCATTTTTGACTACGTATGAAATTGAAAAAGATAAACCCATTGAGCAACTACGACGTAATCTCATTGCCTCTGATCATCGATTTACTTTAGGAGCCTTTATCAATGGTGGGCTCATTGGTATCGTAACCTTTGTAAGGGAAAGTAACCCCAAAATCGTACATAAGGGCAATATCTATGCTATGTATGTAACACCTGAATTTCGAGATAAAGGAATAGGTAAATCCTTGGTTCAAGAATTGATTAATAAGGCGAAACGTTGTGAGGGACTTGAACAGATTAACCTTACTGTCATCTCAAATAATAACGCGGCAAAGCAGCTTTATGAGGCTATCGGTTTTGTAACTTACGGAACAGAGCAGAATGCCCTAAAGAATGGATATCAATATTGGGATGAAAATTTAATGGTCTTGCGATTGAACTAAAGGGAAACGATAACTCAATAAAGAATTTGAAGGCAGCTGGTTACTTGGGATCGGCTGTCTTTTCTTCATTAACGGGTAGATTTGCTTATTACGGTAATTGGCAAAGTTAGTTTTAATTTTAATTGTTTTCTACCACCTAAAAAATGGTACAATTTGGTGTGTTGTTTAGAAACCAGCCTAAATAGGAGGTGTTATTATGCTTAGTTATAGAAACACAACAATGGATATTTCAAATAGTGGTGTTGATACAGCGATTTTATCAGTTGGGGCAACGGAACAGTTCGGACCGTACTTACCCATGCATTTAGATACGCTTATTGCTGAGTTATATGCGACCGCATATGGAAGAGAATTGAATGCTTATGTACTACCTGCAATTCCCTTTAACACCTCTGAAGAACATGCCAACTTCAAGGGGACTGTTACCGTAAGCCCCAACGTCTTGACAGCAATGTTGGAAGATATTATTAGCAACTTAACAAGACAAGGATTCAGAAAGTTCTTGGTCTGCACAGGACATGGCGGATCTTACTGGGAAGGAGCATTTATTAAGCATATCAACTACAAATACCCAGAGATTATCGTAATTTCCGCAAATCACAATAATCAGCTTGCATGGGAAGAAGCAATTGAAGTAGCTGGTTTAAGGGGCTTAAACGAAATGCACGGTGGTCTATTGTCCGTTTGTACGGCTATGTGGCTTTGTCCTGAACTAGTTAAATCTAGTTCCATGGGTTCAGACATACCTTCAGAAAGTCGTTTCTACGCTGATTATATAGGATGGGAAAAACTAACCCAAGACGGTTGTTGGGGAAAGTATGATGAAGGGATTTATTCTCCAGAAGAATTAGCTGAGAAAGGTAAAGCTTTTTGGAATACGTTTATTCAAAGAAGAAGTGAAGGTCTTAAACAAATTATTGAAGAAGGATACCGCCGAAAAACTCAATGACTATTCAACTAACGGTAAACGATATTTCCAATACATGGTATATTTCCAATATAAATTAGAGGCAGCATTCTCATAGTTCTGAAAATGGCAGTTTTAAGGAGAAGATACAGAATGGACAGAACAATTCTCGCAATTTCTGGCGGTGGTTTTTCGAAGAAGATCAAGCCTACATTGATGAATACTTATTAAAAATACCTAGAAAGCAAGAACCATTAAAAATTGCATTTATTGCAACAGCCAGTAATGATGCACAAGGTTATATCGATAAGTTTTATAAGGCTTTTAAAAATGAACAATCAAGCCATCTTACTATTAATGATTTTGACTCACCCCACATTCAAGAAATTGTTAATGATTTAGATATTGTGTATGTAGGCGGCGGGAATACCCAATATATGCTTGAAATTTGGAAAAAAACAGGCTTCGACGTTGTGTTGAGAAATGCTTATCAAAAAGGTGTCATATTAGCAGGTATAAGTGCAGGGTCCATGTGTTGGTTTGAAACTTGTTTTAGTGAAAAAAATGAAGAAGAATTCGAGGAATTTGAAGGCCTAGGATTGTTAAAAGGCAGCCTTTGTCCGCACTATAATGATAAAGAACGTCGTATTGCATTTGATCATTGGGCTTCTACTCAAAAAAACAGCACGCTTTATACTTTATTGGATAATGAGAATTTACACTTTAAAAATGAAAAGTTAGTTGCAAAAATAATTACATGACGTTCTAAAGATCAATGGGGCTTTTAATTATACTAACGTTCCGCATAAGGGGGTTGTAATATGCCATTTCCAACGCACATCGTAGCCGCAGGTGGATTTGTGGAAGATGAGCACGGAAATATCCTTTTAGTAAAAACTCGTGACGGTGGTTGGGTTTACCCGGGTGGACAAGTGGAAGTTGGAGAAAACTTGATGGATGCTTTGGTTCGTGAAATTAAAGAGGAAAGCGGAATTGACATCACGGTCAGCAGCTTAATTGGTGTTTATTCAAATACAGGGATTTTTAAATGGTATGATGGCGTGACTGATGTTCCTACACAAGTTATTTTTGATTTCGTATGCAAACCTGTTGGAGGGGAGTTAGCTGTTTCTGAAGAAACAACCGATAGCCGTTGGGTAGCGAAGGACAGAGTTCTTGATTTCATTACACATCCGGCGATTCGCACTCGCTATCAGGCTTATTTTGAGTTTAACGGAGCCGTAAATTACATAGAGTATGTAACGAACCCTGAGTTCCTAATCAAACATCAAACACATATATCGAAGTAGATTGTTTCTTGTGACACCATGTTGCCAGAGGACAAAAACTTTGACCCATTAAGGTCGCTAATTAAGCGGCTTTTTTATTTTATCGGTATAATTTCTAGTCCCAAGCCAAAGGACAAAAACCTCTTTACCGATTGCCGCCGGAAAATGAATGTGCGCCGAATCTCCCGCTAAAAACAATCGACCATGTCGATAGCTTCCCGCTTGCCGCGTAGCATTTCCGAAACGGGACATCCATTTCATTGTTTCTTGATAGAGTCTCTCCAACTTGCTCAATCGGCTGATATCGGCCTGAATTGCCGTTTCTATGGGGACATCCTTCATCAGGACGAGATGCAATGGTCTCGTGAGTTTCAGGGCTTTTTCCTGAGGTAGGAAAAGCCCTTTCTACATCCTCGTATGCGAAATGAAAGTCTGTTATATTGAATTCTCTTGTAGTAATGCTTTTAATCCTGCCGTATTTATTACATTCCATGGTGTGTTTAATTCTGGCTGAAAGAAGAAGTCGGCATATGCCAATTGTTCTAATGTGCATCCGGTTTGAATCGCAAGGGAGACCGTATTGATATTAGCAGTCAAATCAACTTTAGACATGATTTGTCCCCCTAAAATCTCTAAAGTTGTTGGATCGTAAACCAGTTTGAACATAACGTTTGTCTCCGGAGAAAACAGGGACGTCTCTTGTTCCAAGTAAACGGATTTTATTTCAATGCCAAGCTTTTTTGCCGTTTTATCATTCAAACCAGCTGTAGCGAAATAATAATCGAAAATATGCGCACCTGAAGAGCCTTGTACACCAGGAAGCGGATGAATGGCTTCGAATAAGTTTTTCACTGCATAATGTGCTTGACGACGCGCGTTGGTTCCTAATGAAACATTCATCCGCATTTTACCGGGATTGTACCAAACCGTTGTTGCATCTCCAATGGCGAAAATATCGGGATCACTTGTACGCATGTATTCATCTGTTTTAATTCTGCCATCCGGCAATAATTCCACTGCTCCTCGCAACCATTCCGTGTTGGGACGATTGCCGGCAGACAAGATGACCAGGTCAGCTGAATAGGTGCCTTTTTTAGTTACAACCTTGACGACTCTATCATTTTCATCACCGACAAATTCGATGATCGAGTTGCCCAGTGCCAATTCGACACCGCGATCTTTCATTTCTTTTTCAAGCACATCCGTAAATTCTTTATCTAAATAGGAGCTTAAAGGACGATCGTTGATGTCCATTAACGTAACCTTTTTCCCTGACTCGGCAAATAAGGAAGCTGCTCCAGTCCCAATGTACCCTGCGCCAACAATAACAACGGTTTTAATATCTGGATCTGCAGCATGTTTTCTCATATTGAATATATCTTGTCGACTGCTCATCGTACCGATGTTTTTTAAATGATGTCCAGGGACAGGAAGAATAAATGGCTTTGCACCTGGACTTAAAATGATTTTGTCATAACCCTCCGTTCGCGTTTCCCCTGTCGCATGATTGAATATTTCCACTTGGTGTTTGCCAGGTTCTACTTTAGTTATTTCAGTGTTGCCGAAGACGGTTACTCCTTGTTGTTGAATGGATTCAAGATCCTTGGCCGGAATGGAGGAGAAGTCTCCTTTGTCATACCATTGAACGTTCGCTTTCGGGCACATCAATCGTAACGCTTCAACCGCTTCAATACCTCCGTGCGATCCTCCTAAAACAATAGCTTTCATGATGACCTCTCCTTTAAATACATCTCTGTATCTTATTTTATAATTAGGATACATTATTGTATCTTAAAAAGTCAATTAGATACATATGTGAATCTTATTCATTTAAGATACAGTTTGATGTATAATGAACGTACAAGGAGAGAAAGAATGATGACCGAATCCAATAAACACCGCCGCCGCGGCGACCAATTACAAAATGATATTTATGCAGCTACATATCGTCTGCTGGAGACGGAAGGGTACAGTGCGATTAATTTTACGCGTATTGCTCGTGAGGCGAATACCAGTCGTTCGGTGGTTTATCGTTATTGGGATACCCCGTTTGATTTAGTGTTTGCAGCTGTCCAACAACGGATGCAACAATCGGAAGAGGAACTCAACAATTTGGATTTTGACAGAGGCAGTCTCCGTGATAGTTTAGTATATGTTGGTCAGTATTTTATTCTGGAGTCCAACAATGGACCGTTTAGATTGTTTAAAATGCTGTTTTCCGAGATGATTAACCAGCAGGAGCGAGAACGGACAGGCCAGATGTTGGCCAAAGCAACGGGTGCCAATATTAAGATGATGGATTACGTTCTTCAACGGGCCGTACAACGGGGAGAAATCACAAAATTCCCACCTAAAGCGACCAAACTAATTCTTTTTGAGCAAATTCGTTATACGTTTATGCTTGAAAATGGATTGGTGTCGGATCAGAAATTGGAAGAGATTGTTGATCATGTGGTGTTGCCGGCAATTTTGTATTTTTCTAAACAGTGAATAAGCTGGGTACCGGAGCTTAGCTTACACACTTCTTGATCCATCATAGACTGGGGCATATGCTCCAGTCTTTTTTTTGTTGCGCTCATGGCCATGTAACCCTAAAGCGAGGTCCGGCTGCCTTTCAGGCAGAAGCGGTGATATTTTGCAAAGTAAACAAGTACAAATTTAGTGAAAATAGTTTAAGATAGGGATGAAATAATATTTTGTAATTAATTTGTATTTATGAAATTTTATTGGAGGGTTGTCATGGTGAACCGTTTCTGGCAAACGTATCGCACAGTGCTGTTTTGTCGGTTATTCGCTAACTACTTCGCACTGATTCTTACCCCAGTCATCGTAGCCGCCGTACTGACCAATTTTTTTGTCGTCCGGTTGATTGAGCATGATGCGGAAAGATTGAACAATACGATCATGCAGCATTTCTCGGAGCAAACCGATGACACCTTCGCCTCTCTCGAACGTGATATGGTGAACATGCTGTCAACTGCAAGCCTCAAGAACTTTCCCGGAACGTCCGGCGATCCGGCCGACCTCACGCAGCACTATGAATGGATTCACTCGCTCATGCAACAAATGAATAAACTGGATTCGGAAGATCTGGTGTACAAATCGTTCCTGTACTTTGCGAGCGAAGATCTTGTCATCGACGGCAATACATACAACAACAAAGACGAGTATTTCCGGGAACAGTATCTGATTAAAGATACGGATATGCCATCCTACTTTGCCAATTTTACTGGCAAGAAATCGATGGTTTTTACAAAACCGCATACCGTATTTGAAAGGCCGCCGTTCACTCGGGACATTGTCTCAACCCACTCGAATACCGCCATGCTGATGAGCTATCCATTCAACAATAGCAATCCCGAAGTCTATTTGGTCGTGAATCTTGATCTAGATGAGCTTCGCGGGCGATTGGGCATTCAGGAGAAGTGGGTAACGGATACGATGCTGGTCAACTCGTCCGGCTCTGTCCTGATCTCGAACGGATCGTCCGAGCTACAGCCTGATTCATTTGCAGCAATGATCCGGATGAATCCGGAACAGACTTTATTTTTATACGAAAATAAGAAAGCGCTATCATTTACCAAATCCCGGTTCAATGATACTTGGTATTACGTAAGCATGATCGATCTGCCCACCCTGATGAAGCCGGCAAGCACGATCCGCACGATGACGTTCGTACTGCTTGGCATGTTTATCATCGTAGGCGGCTTGGTTTCTTATGATTTGAGCCGGAGATTGTACAATCCGATTCGCGAAATTAAAACGGGGCTGGAATCGCAGCATCCGCATCTGGACGACGCACCCGGCTCCCACAGCGGCAACGAGTTCGATACGATAAAACGGTTTTCGCATTTGCTAATCTCTAAGAACAAAGAGCTGACACAGACCGTAAACGGCATGTTCCCGATCGTTCAGGAGCAATTTATTGTTCGAGTGTTGTTTGGTGAATACCGCGACAGCTTGTCCATCGAATATTACGCGAAAGAAATTGCCTTCCCGTACAAGCCGGTATCAGCCGCAACCGTCCTCTGCATTGATATCCAATACTATTCGCCATTCGCGGAACAGCTGTCTGAAACGTCCAAATCATTTATGCTGGCGGAGCTGAAGGAGAAGATTCGCAAGCTGTCCCCGGCGATGATTTGGGTATGTCAAACACGTTCCGAACAATTGTCCTGCATATTACATCACGAAGAGAATGGGCTTTGCGACCCCAAGGAAACAGCGAATGTTATAAAGCTGCTCCTGGAACATCCTTATTACAAGGCTTCTATTGGGATCGGAGAAACAATCCATTCCGTCGACGCCCTCCATGAGTCTTACAACCATGCGCTTTCGATGCTCCACTATAAGAGTTTGCACGCTGGTGCGGAAATTTGCAGCGAACAAAGGGTGTGGAAGGAGCGATCGTCAGGAGATAGTTTCTTGTCTGCTCAAGAAGTGAACCGGATCTTCAATAGGTACAAAGCTGGCGATTACAAAAACTTGCTTCAGTCCGTGTTCGACTTGCTGGACGCAGGAATGCGAAGCAATGCGAACGCAGATCAGATGAAGAACTTGGGCACCGATGTGCTGAATACTTGGGCTAGGGCCATCGAAAGTGAGCAAAACGATTTTGACATCTCGGTCTATTCCGAGTTGTTTGCCTCCATCAACCGCTGTGTAACCTGGGAAGAAATGAGGCAAACGTTCCGGGAAATACACGGCGTATTGTTCCGGACGACCGTAGCGCCGGATCGAAAACAACAGTTTGCTGAAATTTTGGACTATATTCGGGCCCATTATAACGAAGAGCTCTCCATTGAGCATTTCGCGGAGCAAATGAACATGTCCGCCGGGCATTTCAGCCGCATGTTCAAGGAGGAGGTGGGTGAGAAGTATGTGGAATACATCGCCAAGTACAGGATTTCCAAAGCGAAGCAATTTTTGCTCGAAACGGATATGAAGATCGACGATATTGCCGGACAAATTGGCTATTGGGGAAGGAATTCATTCATCCGTAATTTTCGTCGTTACGAAGGAATTACCCCGGCTAAATATCGCACGATCCATCAATCATGAGTCTTCTTTTTTTCGAAGTCTCATTTTTTTCATCTGCTTATCATGCGAGTGGCGTTGTCATGCGGTTTGTAAAAATGGAGACATCCCGAAAACACGGTGCTTTACCCGCGGCTTGCCACCACATATAGTCAGAGCAAAGATTCGGCTGGCGTTCAAACGCCTGCCAAAGGAGGTGAAACCGTTGTCATTGGATCGAAGCGACGCCGCGAACGCACAAATACCAGCCCGAGATCAAAGTGGAAAGGGCACTTCTCTCCGATTCAAGCTGAAGAAATACAAAACGTTATATTTGCTGATGCTGCCCGGCATCCTGTATTACATCCTCTTCAAGTACGCACCGATGTACGGGGTGATCATCGCGTTTCAGAATTTCTCGATCGGCCGTGGTATCATGGGCAGCAAGTTTGTCGGCCTGCAGCATTTTATTGATTTTTTCCTCAACACGCCGGATGCCTGGAAGCTGGTCCGGAATACGGTCATGCTCAATGTATACGACCTGATATTTCGTTTTCCGGCACCAATCATCCTTGCTTTGCTGTTCCATGAAATCCGAAGCCGGAAGTTCAAATGGTTCGTGCAGAGCGTCAGCTACATGCCTCACTTTTTATCTACCGTCGTGATCGCCGGCATTATGGTGACCTTTTTGTCGCAGCAGACCGGAATCGTCAATCATATACTCGACTGGCTCGGCTTCGGGCGAATTATGTTTCTCGGCGAGCAAGGTTGGTTCCGTACGATCTACGTAGGCTCGGAAATTTGGCAGACGATCGGCTGGGGTACCATCTTGTACTTGGCGGCTATTGCCGGCGTCGATCCGACGTTGTATGAGGCTGCTAAAATTGATGGCGCCAATCGGTTTCAACAAATGCGTCACGTGACCTTCATCGGCATGATTCCGGTAATGATCGTCCTGTTTGTCCTGACGCTTAGCCACTTTATGGAAACCGGCTTCCAAAAAATTATTTTGCTGTACAATCCGATGACCTATGAAACCGCGGATGTCCTCAACACATACATTTATCGCCGCGGCATCCTATCCGCCGACTTCAGCTTCGCTACAGCTGTCGGTTTGTTCCAGTCGGTGATCGGATTCGTGCTAGTCGTCTCAGCGAACCGTGTCGTCAAGAAATTTTCGGACACTAGTCTCTGGTGAAGGAGGCCGAGAAATGAAAATCAAGGAAAGCTTCGGCTCGAAGTTATTTGACG
>Ga0224733_1170_pt1 | contig 11594 bp, 11 predicted proteins | sample IA12soil_GW_FP2_FD_161642 | JGI IMG/M metagenome (GOLD analysis project Ga0224733, IMG submission 161642) | Enriched cells from agricultural soil in Iowa, United States - IA12soil_GW_FP2(-) | ecosystem: Environmental > Terrestrial > Soil > Agricultural land | place: USA: Iowa | collected 2017-05-08
CCTCCGGCAGCAGTACAAAAACCGAGTACACCGACAACACCGCAAATTAATGCAAGTACCAAAATTGATCCTTCAGACTTGAAGCTATACTCAAATGATGGAAAGGTTTTTTTAGGTACACTTTCTCCGAATTTCTATGATTCAGATTCAATTTTCAATGAGTATGGTAACTATGGGAGTGAATACAGTTCCACAAGTATTACCAATAAATTTGGCACTTATGGGAGTGAATTCTCAAACGAGAGTGCTTACAATCAATACGCAACCAATCCACCAATACTCACATATAAAGGAACGACGGTCTTTTATGTAACAACAAACAAATATTTAAAAAACGCTATAGCTCCACAACAACTATATGATTTAGCCACTTCATTATAAGCCCTTTAGGGCTTTTTATTTTGCCCTCCATCCCTTACAATACAGACATAAAAGTGATCCTTAAACATCGGAGGGTTAACATATGGGAATGGAACGTGTTGCTATGTATCTACGTAAGTCCCGGGCTGATATGGAAGCAGAGGCCCGTGGCGAAGGTGAGACACTAGCCAAACATAAAAAGGCACTTATGCGAACGGCTAAATCAATGAGTTTGAACATTATTAAGATCCGGGAAGAAATCGTATCCGGGGAAAGTCTCTTCCACCGGCCAGAGATGAACGAGCTGCTGAAGGAAGTTGAACGCGGAGATTATGAAGCCGTCTTGGTTATGGACGTTGACCGTCTCGGCCGTGGTAACATGCAGGAGCAAGGTTTGATTTTGGAAACCTTCAGGGAGTCGAATACCAAGATCATTACGCCACGTAAGACATATGACCTGAATGATGAGTTCGACGAAGAGTATTCCGAATTTGAAGCGTTTATGGCCCGGAAAGAATTGAAGATCATCAATCGCCGGCTGCAGGGTGGCCGCGTTCGTTCTGTGGAGGAAGGCAATTATATCGCGACCCGTCCACCTTACGGATACGACATCGTGAAGGAAGGGAAATCACGCTATCTGGTGCCTAATCCGGAACAAAGCAAAATTGTGAAGATGATATTCGAATGGTATGCCAATGAGGATCCTAATGAGCGCCGGGGCAGCAACAAGATAGCCTCACAATTAAATGAGCTTGGGTTCAAGAGCTACACTGGAAAGCTTTGGACAGCTGCGTCCGTTCTAGTCATCCTAAAAAATGAAGTCTACATCGGCCGGATCCAGTGGAAGAAAAAAGAGTACAAGAAGACTCCAGGCGGCCGCATTTCAAAGACCAGGGATAAAGAGGACGTTATAAACGTTCAAGGAAAGCACGAACCTTTGATTAGTGAGGAGCTTTTCGATAAGGCCCAAGAGATATTGTTAGGTAACTACCATATCCCATACCAGCTAGAGAACGGCATAACCAATCCATTGGCCGGCATCATCCGCTGCGCGAAATGTGGTTATTCGATGGTTTACCGTCCCTATACAAATCAGCCTGCACACATCAAGTGTTATAACCAAGAATGTGACTGCCGCAGCACTCGGTTTGAGTTCGTTGAGAAAGCAGTCGTTGAAGCACTTGAGGAATGGCTAAAGCAATATAAAGTGGAATGGTCCAAACACAAGCGCCCAAACAATTCTGGCGCCGAAGTGGAGCTAAAGGAAATGGCAGTCAAGGCCTTGACCAAAGAGGCAGATGAACTGGAGAAGCAGAAAAGCCGGCTGCACGATTTTCTTGAACGCGGTATATATGATGAAGATACCTATCTGGAACGGTCGCAGAGTCTAGCCAAGCGCATCCAGGAGACGCACCAGGCAATAACGAGGGCCGAAGAAGAATTAAACTTGGAACAAGCCCGGTCTCAGGCTCAACAGAATATAATACCAATGATACAAAATACCATTAAGCTTTATAAAAAAACAGATGATCCAGCCAAAAAAAACTCCCTTCTCAAAAACATTGTTCTTCGGATTGAGTATCGGAAAGAACGTCACCAACGTAACGAAGATTTTGAAATTGAGTTATTCCCTAAAGTCTAATAATAAAAGCGCCCTGACATATCCGGGGCGCTTCTTTCATACAGATAACCTGTAGATGTTAATTCATTTCCCTCTTTGTCCGTTCCTATCGGATCGTGCAGGGAAACGTCCTTCCTCGTTTTCTTCAAGGAACGCAAATGCATCAGAATCTCATTTTCGATGCAGCGGGCTGCGAACGTGGCCAGCTTTGTGCCTTTATTAGCCTGAAAGCTCTCAATAGCTTTGATGAGCCCGATGGTACCGATCGAGATCAGATCCTCCAGATCCTCGCCGGTATTATCGAATTTTTTCACAATGTGCGCCACCAGCCGCAGATTATGCTCGATCAGCATATTGCGGGCGTGGGCGTCTCCTTCCGCCATCAATTGAAGGTACTTACTTTCCTCTTTCTCTGTCAGCGGCTGCGGAAAGGCGTTGTTTTTGACGTACGATACCAGCAGCGTTAATTCTTTAATGAAAAGGGCGATAAAGCTGAAAAGTCCGGGCAAAGATGACACCTCCTGCTGAATGACTGGGCACCGCGAAAACATGGCTGCTGCTTCCTGCTGTTAGGCTGCGGTCTGTTCATTCTATGTGGGCGAAGGCCCATCTGTGCCTGTACGTATAAAAGAAAATCCTGCCGCTTTAGGCCTGCCTTGCTTGCGAGGATGTGTCCCCGGCGGCGCCCTCTGCGGCTTCGCGCAGCTTCTCGAGGGTAAACCGCTGGACAAAGCGGCGGTAGTTCTCCTTCCTTTTTCCATGCTCCTGAAACTGGGCAATGAGCCGGGTGACGGCCGGAATCAGCTGTTCCGCCTGAAGCCCCGTCAAAAGCGGCTTGGCCAATTCAGCCTTGATCCCTTTCGGCTCACCTCCGACATAGAGATCGTAGCTGTCTTTCATCTTGACAACGGCGATATCCTTCAGCAGCGGTTCGCTGGTTCCGAGTGCGCAGCCGGCGTACCCGATCCTCAGCGGACTCGGTACCGCTATGCCCGCGATCGCCAGATCCAGAGCTCTCGCCACATCCAAACCGGCCTCTTCCGCTCCGCGGCAAAATTGGCAGGCGATCAGGCTCTTGGTCACAAAACCCGCCGGGTGAATTTGAAGCCCGGCGGCCCTGAGTTCCTCCTGAACCTCACTCAGACGTTCTTCTTCTGCCGTCACGTACAGCTGTTTGAAGCCGGTCATTTCCACGTCGACGACTCTGTCGGCAATGCCGCCGATCGCTGCAAGCTGTTTCGGGGAGAACACGGTTCCCCCGACCCCGAAGCCGGGGGTAACCGCAAATTTGCGCTGACCCAACCTTCCTCACTCCTTATCGCTTCGATGAATATACCTGGTACTGGTGACAGCCGGCAGCAGATTACGGCACGTTCACGACAAAGGGAACGGTAATGACACGTCCGTCGCGCTGGAACTGCCCCCATATTTTATAGATGCCGGCGTGCGGGAAAGTCGTCATAAACTCGGCCTTTGGCCCGGAGCCTTTTTCATCCATCGGGTGGACGTGCAGGTACTGCTCCGCATCTTCAGACAGAATGACCACGTGTCCGACGGCGCCCAGGTACGGCTGCAGGTCGGTGACCGGTGCGCCGGTCACCGCATCCTCGATCGTGTAGGTGAGCATCAGCTCCTGCCCCGCCGCAAGCCGGTCAAAATCCAGGGTCACCCGCAGTCCGTCCACCGTTTTGACCCGCTCCCCGTCCGGCTTCACGGGAGCAGCCGGCAGCGGTGCACCCTTCACCTGAAGCCACGCCGATTTATTCATCGCGCCTCCGCCTTCCGGAACAAAGTCGGCGATCAGCTTGTAATCTCCGCCTGCGGGGAAGCGGTTGTTCACTTCAAACACGCCGCCTCCCCGGTATTCCGGATGAATATGGTGAAAGTATGACAGATCTTTGCTGACGATAATGAGATGCTCTTTTTGTTCATGCGTCGTTTCGAAGGATTCAATCGCCTTGCCGTCATGCGTAAATGCCATGGTGATCTTCGTATCCACGCCGGCTTCCGGCGCTTGGCCATCTGCGTACGTCCAGCTGACGTTCACGTCCTTTTCCTGAAGCCCTCCTGTTTGGCCTCCGCCGTGGTTATGCGTACTACCTTCTGCGCCGTTCGTCTTTGCTGGCCCATGGTTCGAGTGATGATCATGCGACATGTTCATTTGTTCTCCATCTCCTTTTATGGCTTTTGTTTCGGACTCGCAGGCGGTCAGCACTGCGAGTCCGAGCAGAGCGGCGAGTCCCAATGAACGTTTCATGCGGTCCGCTCTCCTTTCGGGTTCATCTGCAATTTCATCCGCTGCAGTCTGAGTGCATTCAGGACGACCGAGACCGAGCTCAGCGCCATCGCCGCCCCTGCAATCCAGGGAGCGAGCAGCCCGAGGGCCGCGACCGGAATGCCCAGCGTGTTGTAGCCAAGCGCCCAGAACAGGTTTTGGCGGATATTGCGCATCGTTTTCCGGCTCATTTCGATGGAATCGGCAATGCTGTTCAAATCACCGCGCATCAGCGTCACGTCCGCCGCTTCCATGGCGACGTCCGTCCCTGTTCCGATGGCCATGCCGATGTCGGCTTGCGCCAAGGCCGGTGCATCGTTGATGCCGTCGCCGACCATCGCCACTTTTTTGCCAAGCGACTGCAGCTTTTTAACTTCGGCGGCTTTCCCTTCCGGCAGAACCTCCGCAAGCACCTCGTCAATGCCCGCCTGTCGGGCGATCGCTTGGGCGGTGCGTTCATTGTCCCCGGTGATCATGACCACTTGAATGCCTAAGCCTTTCAACCGGCCGACCGCCGCCTTGGAGCTTTCCTTGATCGTATCCGCAACGGCGATCAGTCCGGTGTACCGGCCGTCTACTGCGACGAGCATCGCCGTTTTGCCCTCTTCCTCCAGCTTCGTCATGCTGCTCTCGGCATCCCGGGCAAGGATGCCATGCTTCTCCATCAGCTTGCGGGTTCCGGCGAGCACCTCACGGCCGTCCACGACGGCCCGGATGCCGTAACCCGGGATCGCCTCGAATTCCCCGGCTTCGGTAAGCGCAATGCCGCGGGCCTTGATGCCGTCTACGATGGCCTCAGCGAGCGGATGCTCCGAAGGCTTCTCCGCCGAGCCGGCCAGCCGCAGAAACTCTCGCTCATCCATCGATGCGGTCAGCACATCGGTCAGCTCCGGCTTCCCTTTCGTGACCGTGCCCGTTTTGTCCAGGATGACCGTATTGATGCGGTGCGTCGACTCCAGATACTCGCCGCCCTTAAACAGGACGCCCAGCTCGGCGGCGCGGCCCGACCCGGCCATGATCGACGTCGGTGTCGCGAGTCCGAGGGCACACGGGCAGGCGATAACCAGAACCGCAATCGCCTTCTCCAGCGCACTGGCAAAGTCGTGCGGGGCAACCCAGAAGTACCAGACGACGAACGTCAGGAGGGCAATGCCGACCACGATCGGGACGAAGATGCCGGAGATGACGTCGGCTACCCGCTGGATCGGCGCCTTCGAGCCCTGCGCTTCCTCCACCACTTTGATAATTTGCGCGAGGGCCGTTTCCCGGCCAACCTTCGTCGCCTGAATTTTGAGCCGCCCGTTTTTGTTGACGGTCGCTCCGAATACGGAATCCCCGGCCTTTTTCTCAACCGGTATGCTCTCGCCGGTCAGCATCGATTCGTTGACGGCCGACGCCCCTTCGAGCACGAGTCCGTCCACCGGGATTTTTTCGCCCGGCTTCACAAGGACGATGTCCCCGGCCAGAACCTCTTCGACCGGAACGGTGAGCTCTTCACCGTTTCTGATAACGATGGCATTCTTCGCCTGCAGCCCCATCAGCGTTTTGATCGCTTCGGACGTCCGTCCTTTCGCGAGCAGCTCGAACAGCTTACCCATAATGACCAGCGTAATCAGCACGGCGCTTGTTTCATAATACATTTCCGGGCCGTGATGAAGACTTCCGCCTCCGGCAGCCCACTCGATGGTTAAATACAGGCTGTAAAAGTAAGCGGCCGATGTGCCCAGGCTGACCAGAACGTCCATATTGGCGCTTTTGTTGCGGAGGGCGTTGAACGCCCCTTTATAGAACTGCCTTCCGATATAAAACTGTACCGGGGTGGCGAGTGCGAGCTGGAACCACGGGTTCATGAACAGCTCCGGCATCCAGATCCAGGACAGGAAGGAGAAGTGGCTGACCATGGACCACAGCAGCGGCAGAGACAAGAGAGCGGAGATCAGTAGCTTGCGCTTCTGCTGCGTGATTACCCGGCTGCGCTGCTCCGCCGGATCAGCGGTCTGTTCCCGCTTGGGAGTCGCCTTGTATCCCAGCTTGTCGATCCGCTTCTCCATGTCGCCGGCGTTGACTTCCAGCGGGTTAAATTCCACTCTGGCCGTCTCCATCGCAAAATTGACGTTGGCGCTCTTTACCCCAGGCATCTTGTTGAGCGTTTTTTCAATTTTGACCGCACAGGCCGCGCAGTACATCCCGGTAATATCCAGATCGACCACTTCTTTGGCCGTATCGTATCCCAGCTTCTTGACGGCTTCCTCCATATGATCCGTGCTGGTCCGTTCCGGATCATACGTAACCGTGGCGCGCTCCATCGCAAAATTCACGTTGGCCTCAGACACGCCATCCAGCTTTTTCAGTCCCTTCTCAATCCGGTTGGCACATGCGGCACAAGTCATGCCTGTGATCTGCAAAGACGCTTGCTCCTGCTGCTTCAGCTGCTCCTGCTCCCTACCGTAAGTTTCCATTGCGACGACACCCCGTTTCATTTATTCGTTAGGCGACCTCATAGCCTTGATCTTCAATGGCTTCCTTAATGGATGGAAGCGACAGCTTGCCGCTGTCATACGCAACCGTGACTGTCCCGTCGGCCAAGTTGACCTTCGCATCCGCACCCAGCGCCTTCATCGCGCCTTCGATGGAATTGACGCAGTGCATGCAGGACATGCCGTTAACCTGTAATGTAACTTGGTTCATATATCATCTCTCCTCGGATCGTTTTAGTTGGAAGATGGTATTGGCATGAGCCCGAATCATCGATCACCATCTTCTTGTAATGAAGTATACCCCCCTACCCTATAATTAGTCAACCATTATTTTACTATACCCCCCTAATCTATATTTTTGCCTACAAAAAAAGGATTCTTTCGAATCCTTTGATCATCCGAGCCGTATTCGATTATTTCATCAATTTATTAATCGTTATGAGCAGCTCGTCGATTACTTCATTCTCCCCGTCCTGAATGCGTTCGATCAGGCAGCTCTTCATATGATGCTCGAGCAGAAGCTTGCTGACCCCGTTCAAAGCGGATTGGACCGACGAAATCTGGTTCAGCACGTCGTCGCAGTACGTATCCTTTTCGATTAAGCCTTTAATGCCGCGGATCTGCCCCTCGATCCGGTTCAAGCGGCTGATCAGGTTGTTTTTCGTTTTGGGGGAATGGTGGCTCTTCCGTTCGCCTGTTCCGCAAGACTCGTGCTTGACGGATTCTTCCATGGTCTCTTCCACACGCATCCATCCTTTCTTACTGGCTATCTCTATTGTACCATCCGTTTCCCCGATTGATGAGTCCGGATCGTGCATCTAGTGCCTGGTTTCGTAAAAATCCTTGATCAGCCGGGCATCGAAAGCCCGCCGGACCTCCAGGGGAAAATGAATTTAGAAGCGGACAGCCCACACGCAAACCGGTTTGGACACTTCGACCGAATGACCTGTATACGTTAATTTGCCGGTATCCTGGTCTACGGTGAAGAGCGCCAGGTTATTCGTATCCCGATTGGCTGCGATCACATGCTTACCGCCGGGAACGATGGAAAAATGGCGCGGGTGCTGGCCTTCCGTCGACACGTGCTGCACCGTTGTCAGCTTGCCGGATTCCGGATCGACCGCATAGACGACAATGCTGTCGTGACCGCGGTTTGAGCCGTACAGGAACCGGCCGTCGGCAGAAATCGTAATTTCCGCGCAGCCGTTAGCCCCCGTCCACTCGGCAGGCAGCGTCGGCACGGTTTCCAGCGTCTCGAGCGTTCCGTGTTCCGCATCGTATTGAAAGGCCGTAACCGTCGAATTCAATTCATTGATGACATACGCGAATTTTCCGTTCGGATGGAAAGTCAGATGGCGCGGTCCGGCGCCTTTCTCCACCCGGGCGTCGCTCACGGGCACGAGCTTGCCTTCGGCTTCGTCGATCCGGTATGTACGGATGAGATCCAGACCAAGGTCGCACGCGAGCAAAAAGCGCTGATCCGGGCTGTAGAACGAGGAATGCAGATGCGGAGCCACTCCGCTGTAGTCGCCTTGCCCGACATGCTGCTGGATATCCAGCACGCTTCCCACCTTGCCGCCGGCGGCAAGCTCCACCAGGCTGATCGTGCCTTTATGATAGCTGGTCAGGGTCAAATATTTGTTGTTTGCGCTCCGCTGAATGTGGCATGCCGGACCGTTCAGTGCGTACGCCCGGCTGGCTTCGGTCAGCTTGCCTGTTTCCGGATCGATCGTATAAGCTGCGGCGTCGCTCGTCTTCGTTCCGTCTTCGGCTGCCGTTTCACTGATCGCGTACAGCAGGTTTCCCGCCTGATCCACGTTCAGGAACGTCGGATTTTTGTTGCCGTCCACCTTGTCGAGCAGCGTCAGCTCGCCTTTCCCTTCATTCAATTCGTATACGTAGATTCCGTCGGATGCCGCTTCGGCATATGAACCGACGAACACCAGCATGCGATCGTTTGCTGTCATGATCACTTCGCCTCTCTCTTTGTGTTTGTATAAATGATTGTATCATTGTTAGTGGAATACGGCAAAAGGGGCTCAGCCTTCTTTTTCACCCATCCATAAGGGAAACGGACGGATCATCGGGTCCATGGTGTAATTATCCTCGGGAAGGAACATAGTAATACGGTCGGTGTTATTGGCGGATGCGTGAAAAGGGGATTGCTGCATCACTGGCGGATCTGTTCAAATGTCATACAGTCATTATGGTACGGGCGACATCATCCTTAAACATAAGGAATTTCTGGGATCACAGCCGGACGTAAAAATCATTACGGCGCTCCGGATAGAGCGATCGAACGCAAACAAACCCAACATCAGGAGGCTGATCAAACCTATGAAATTAGCGGATCATACGATTCTCGTCAATGGGGGCGCGGCTGGCATCGGCAGGGGGGTCGTTATGGCTCTCGCCAAAGAGGGCGCCAGGGTCGCCTTTTTCGACAGCAGTGAAGAAAAGGGACGCATCACGGAGAAGGAGGTTAGCGAAAGAGCGGAATGCATGTTTGTGAAAGTCAACCTGCTCGATAAAGATGAGGTCGCTCAAGGCTTCAAGCAGGTCATCGGAAGGTTCAAAACGCTCCACGGATTGGTGAACTGCGCGCAGGCTTCCAGGAACGTGCCCTTTCTGGATACGACTGAAGAAGAGCTCAGACTGGCGCTGCATACTGGTTTTCTGCCCGCTTTTCATCTGATGAAATGGAGCTACCCCTATTTAAAAGAAACGCAGGGCTCGATCGTGAACTTTGCGTCCGGAGCGGCGCTCGAAGGCATGCCTACGCAAACTTCCTACGCAGCCGCCAAGGAAGCCCTGCGCGGCATTTCCCGCGTGGCGGCCAAGGAATGGGGGCCGGATCAGATCAATGTCAACATCGTCTGCCCGATCGCAGCCTCCGAAGGCGTGCTGGAATGGAAAGAGAAGATGCCCGAAGCTTACGAGAAAATGGTCAACAACATCCCTTTGCGGCGGCTTGGCGACTGCGAGCACGACGTTGGCCGGGTCGTCTGCTTCCTGCTAAGCAGGGACGCCAAATTTATTACCGGGCAAACCATTATGGTTGACGGCGGCACCATGATGCTGCGGTAGCGTTCAAGTTTGATGGGGAAGCAGCATCTCTGCACGGCGCTTGGAGGCTGAAAGCACGGCCTTGTAAGCCACGCAGCCTGCTTGCCCGTTGAGCCGTGACGCCTTCCGTAGCTTCAGATATACTTGGGAGCAAAGGAGTGAGATCATGAATTCACACATTCAGCTAGGACATGATGTCCCGGAAGCCAAGGAGTACAACATGCTGCGGGTAAAGGCCGGCCTCAGCCCCAAGGACATCGAAGCCTCCCGCAGAGGACTTCAGGGTTCCCTCTTCATCGTGACCCTCCGCCTGGAAGGGAAACTGATCGGCATGGGCCGTGTCATCGGGGACGGCGGCTGCATGTACCACGTCGTGGACATCGCCGTTGATCCCGATCATCAAGGCCAGGGCTTGGGCAAGCGGATCATGGCCGAAATCACCGGCTACCTGGACCATAACGCTCCGCCCACCGCCTATGTCAGCCTGATCGCCGATGTGCCGGCCGACCGGCTGTACCGGCAGTTCGGCTTCGAGGAAACGGCGCCGGCATCGGTCGGCATGTACAGGCGGTTCTAGGGCGGAGCGGCCATCGGCGGCAGTCTCGGCCATGGTCTTAGTCCACCTTGGCGCCGTAGGCCCGGGCTACACCGACCGCCTGCTCCAGGTCGATCCGCACCCCGGTGAGGTCGATCGACCGGAAATCAAAGCGGTCCAGCTTCGCGCCCCGGAGATCCGCACCGTTCAATGCGGCCTTTGCCAGCCGGACGCCGCTCAAATCCGCCTCGCGGAGATCCGCCTTTTGCAGATTGCATTCGGATAAGTCCGCCTCTACAAAACGGATGCCCCGCAGCTGCTGCTTGACGAGATTGGCGTGCCGCAGGTTCGTATACGACCAGTCCCCGCCCTGGATTGTGATGCCGTCCAGCGATGCGCCGGAGAAGTCGCTGCCCGTCATTTTGCAATCCTCAAACTTGCTTACGAACAAATTGGCTCCCGCAAAGCGGCAGTTTGTAAACGCCGACCGGGCATGAACAGAAGCGTTCAGCGTCGCTCCCCCAAAGTCGCATTCGATAAACCGGCAGCCGGTCGTCCAGACCTCATCCAGCGCGGCTCCGCGAAAGCTGCACTGATGGAAGGTGCATCCCTTCAGTTCCCCTTCCTTCAGATCGGCTTGGCCAAAGTCCACCTTTACGTATTCTTCATCTATGTACTGATACATCCGCTCATCCCCCACATTTTATTCGATAACCCTTATGTTTGTTTAGACGGTTTATTTTCTATCCTATCAAACATATGTTCCTTTCTCAATCGTCGAGAAGCCTTATGGTGCACCATTCCGATGCCCTCCCCGTGAAAAAAACAAGAACAGAAGGCCCGGGTCATATCCCGGGCCTTCTGTTCTTTTCCCCTGCGTAACCATAGCTGGGAATGGTCTGTTCTAATCCTTTGTACAGCGCTCTGAGGTGCTGCCGCCTACTTACAGCGTCACCCGAATATGCGGCTCATCACGGATCACCGTCTGGCCGGCCCATTCGAGGATAACTTTCAGGCCGCCGGGATTCGCAATGTCGGCATGCAGCCGTCCCGCCTCGGAGCGGAGCTCCAGGTCGATCACTGCCTGGCCGATTTGCAGCTGCTGAAGCGTCATCTTTTTTCCATCCCAGACGGACGGAATGAGCGGCGCAATGTGCACGGTGTTCAGATGCGCATGCGGCTTGACGCCGAAGTAGTGGCGGATCAGCGGAACGGCCATCGCATACAGCGTCCATGCCTGGACTGCGCAGCCGTAATCCG
>Ga0224733_1174_pt1 | contig 11347 bp, 16 predicted proteins | sample IA12soil_GW_FP2_FD_161642 | JGI IMG/M metagenome (GOLD analysis project Ga0224733, IMG submission 161642) | Enriched cells from agricultural soil in Iowa, United States - IA12soil_GW_FP2(-) | ecosystem: Environmental > Terrestrial > Soil > Agricultural land | place: USA: Iowa | collected 2017-05-08
TGCTCCTGCAGGGACGACCGTCTGGGCTCAGTAGCCACTTGGTGGTCAGTCGCTGCTCCACGGAAAGCCCCGCCCGAAGAGGACGAGCGGGGTTTTTCGATTCAATGTGCAGGAGGATCTACGTGGTGCCCCCAGTCGGACTCGAACCGACACTTGACGGATTTTAAGTTTGCTCTTCTCGACATTTGCCAGAATTGACAAAATTGGGAACATTTACGAACCGTTGGAGCTCAACATGATTCGTCTTTGTACGCTTGGCTCGATTGGCTGGTTTCAAACACGCTGCGTACCCGCTGCGTACCGAAGCGCGTTCAGCACTCAAGCAGGGGTCCGACACATATCCGTTACGACCGGTCCGTCTGGTTTGATTCAGGCATGAAGAAGACCTTCGCCGCGGTCGCGGCCATTGGAGTGGCACTACTTGCGAGTGGGTGTTCATCGGAGCCGGATTCCGCCGAGGCTGCGAACAAAACCGCGTGCATGAAGGAAGCCACCAAACTCGCCTCGAGCTTCCCAGACGGATCTTTTGGCGAGCTACGAACTGAGCCGACAGCGAACGGACACATCGTCACTGCTCGATTCTCGGGACAAACTTCCAACGGCACTACTGTCAACCGCGATTTTTCATGCACTGCAGAAGCGGTCGATGGAGCTGTCTCAGTCAAGGATGTCGAGTGGGAGGCTCCAGCTGGTCAAACGACGACCATGGCTCCGAGTCCCACGACCTCGGCGCAGACCCCGGACCAGAAGTACGCGGCGGTTATGAAAGCGAACTCGATCTCCTTCACATCAGAGACCCTTCGCAGAGACAAAGAAACCTGCACCACTTTCTTGAAGGGTGGCGAGCCCGCAACCGCAACGAAACCTGCTCGCACACCGGCTGAAATTCTATTCTTCGACTTCGGGGTTGGTCATCCCGAGCATGCACAGGATGGATCCTCGATCAAGAGGGCGGAGTTGATGATTCCCATCCTTTGCCCCACGATGGCAGGTGCAATCGAGGAGGCACGATCCGGCTCAATCGCAGTCCCTCGCCAGACTGAATTCAGGGACGGCAAGTACCTCATCGGACAGAAGATGCTGCCCGGGACGTACACGATCGCGACGCCTGTATCGGATTGCTATTGGGAGCGGTCGGACGGGCAGGGGAATATTATCGACAATAATTTCATCTCCATTTCTCCTTCGGTCACGGTGACGATCGGAGCCAGTGACGCCGGATTCACCTCACGCGGATGCGGAACGTGGAAGTTGGTCGAGTGACGTGAAAACCCTTCTCGGATTCGTCGCAGCGTTTTTGCTGATTGTCTTCATCACGAACTATTGGCAGACGATGCTGTGGATCCTGCTGTGGGTTGTAATCGCGGCGTTCGTTATCCCTATGACGTACGAAGGTTTCAAGTTCGTGCGCGAGTACCGCGCCGGCATGCGCAAGGTAAAGACCGATTACTACAAAGGCCTCGACGAGCGAACAAATCTGCAGCATCAGCAGTACCTCGCCGGCCGCGACGAAGGCGTCTACGGGGACTACCCGCCGGCGAAACTCAATTAGGAGAGATGATGGCGTACGAAGAACATCTAGGCATGACACCGGAGAGTCTGAACGATTCAGATTTGCTCGAGCACATTGCGCAACTCCGCGCGAGGGCAACGGATGCATACCACCAAGGCGAGCAGGAGGGCATGGAAGTGTGGACCCAGGCCGTGAATCACTTCTCTGCCGAAGCGAAGCGCCGAGAGCTGATCTGATCCGCACAGAAACCGCTCGCCCCCAGTCGCATGAGACTGGGGGCGAGTTTCTTTATCTCACTTGCGATTTGCCCACAACGTATCCGTCCGAAAAGGTTGAACCTATCCGTTTGATACGGTATAGTTAAGCATGTCAGGCCACGGGGCCAGACAATAATTACAGAGTGGAGATGATGTGGACTGGTTTGATCGGTCGCTCACCATCGTGGCGCTCCTCGTAGGGCTTTACAGCCTCTACCTGCAGCTCCGAAGCCCGAAAGGTAAACACCGGAAGGGGAAAGATGGATAGTTGACCGGAGCCGGGGGTGCTAGAGACACCCCCGGTTCCACCGGCCAGTATCCCACCATCGACACAAACGAGAAAGGGTGAATTCATGACAAGAGCTGAAGGTCTCGGCATCCTCGCCGTGGTTCTCATGGCGGTAGCACTGGTGATCGGCATCATGAACGGGCGCAGCGGAGTCGAGCTCGGTATCTATGTAGCGTTACTCGTGCTGTTCATTGGCCTCAACGGCCGATTGGCTTGGAAGCGTCGACATGGCACAGCGTAAGACGGGCCACTATCGTTCCAAGCGTCAGTTCGCCGAGCGGATCGGCGCCAAGGATCCGACATTGAGCGGATACGACCTGCCGGATGCAGATGTCACCATCGGCCCGATCAACGACGACGGGACAATTCCGCGGGGGACGCACCAAGGATGGTCAGACGCGACGATCGACGAGTGGCAGGCCAACCGACCGGGTCGCGGCGCTCGAACGGATCTCAAGAAGTAGTCAACACGACAGATATCCCCGCCCATTGAATTGGGATGGACGGGGATATCTGGACTGCAATTTTTTATGCGCCGCTTCGACGTTTCACCAAAGGCGACTTCATCCCTGTCTCGATATCGTCAGGAATGTCGAGCGCGTCGATCTTGAGGTGAACGAACTGGACCAGCGTATCCAACCCTGGAATCAGGCTGAACACGGTCCAAAATCCTAGCGTTCCACCAAGACCCGACGTTACGACGAAAGCCGCTTGCGGGGCGGTCGGCGTAAAGCAAGCCATGACGATGAGAAATACGGCACTTGCAACGCCAAGAACCGCCGTAAACAGAAAAGGAGCGATGTACTTTACTGGACTTGATCCGATGGCGCGAAGCTTACGGAGGAATGGCTGATCAAGAAAGGCCACTTGGACCGAAATGCCAGCGACGACCGCGCCGATAATCGCACCAACCGTGCCGGCAAGCCACGGACTCACTGCGATGACAATTTCAGGGTGTACAGCGGCAAGGAAGCCTGTACCAACACCGCCAAGTATTCCAAGGAGTAGGTCGAAACGAAGGATCTCACTCAGTCTGAAATCCAGTGCACTCCGCAGATCAGCGGCAAAGACCTTCGACACTCAACTCACCCCTCCACACTCGGACAGCACACTGAGGGTCCACCTCTTACTTGCTTGCGATGTACTCTGCCAGAACTCGTTGCACGAGTTCCATCCCGTGGGTCAGATTGGAACCAAATTCGTCGATCGAGGACGAGTCCGACTTGGTGTCACTCCTGAAGGAAACCTCATGCTTCCCGTCCAGGGGTTGCGCCCAGAGGCCGAGAGAGGCATCCCCAGTCTCAAGGCCAATCAGCTTTCGCTCGAAGTCCACAGACGCTGTGTCGAGCACCTCACCCTTAGCGGCCTTGTAGGTTTCCTCCATCGATGAGGCCCCCAATGCGCGCATATGCTGACGGTCCGCATCCAGATCCCGGCCGGGGTTCGAGCGCTGCAGCTTCCGGACCATCCTTACGACATTTGGGTTTTCAGCGATCCACGATCGAACTGTCGTGCGTGAAACGACTAAGTCAAACTCCCAATCGGTAGGCCATAGATCAAGCCTCTTCACGGCCTCATTCAACACTGCCGTAAATCCATCTTGAAACACCTGCTGACGAATGCTCTGTGAAGTTGCGAAGCCTACCCACCGGCCATGTTCCGATAAGTCGACCGCAAACGGGACCACAGTTGTCGCAGTGGCACCTGTTGCATTGAGAGTCTCCCCTTTTACCCAGCTCCAAGCACTATCGTCGAACGAACGGAATTGATCGCGGACGGTATACCCCAAAACACCGGTCAAAAAGGTGCCGTGGGGATCGACAGACAAGTCCGCTGCGATCCAATCTCGCGGGCCCGTTTTGCGGTCATGCGTCACCGCTCGAGTAAGTCGACTCTCTGCAAGCGCACCCATATCGGCCGCGAATGTTCGCTCGCCAAGAGCGGATTGACCAGAGGTCAAGCGCCGATTAATGCGCCCGAAAAGTACAGTTCGATTGTGAGCCACGGAACATAAGGTAGCTGAGGACGGGGCTGAACGGTCATTGGCCTCGCTGTTCAGTAGAAAAACCAAGATCATATTGCTGCTTGGTCGCCAAACTGCGCCCATCCGCAAATGACGATAGGGCCGCGGTCGCACGTTCCATTTTTGATGTGCCGAAGTCTGGGATTGCTCAGCGACACTCGTCGACGCGAGTGGCCTGACATCCCCAAGACAGTCGGCGGGGTACCACAAACGGTGCGCCGGTGGTTTCGCCCCGCTCTCGGTATGCCAGAAGTCACTGGCTTATTGACCACACACTAACCGGCAACCCTTCTCTGACTTTCGCCCCATCTCGAACAAGGCCAGACCGGAAAGTACGGTTCGGGTGATGCTGCAGGGTTGCGGCATGCAATGATTTCCGGACCACAAAGATCAGCCCCGGCAGATGCGGCAAACATCCCCAGGGCCCGGCCGACAGGTTGATGTCGACAGATGAAGCATACTTGCGGCCTTCCCATTGAAGGACAGGCGACTTGACGCAATACGGATACCGAGTCTTCGCGGTTTCACTTCACGAGAACCGCAAGTTTGAACCGCAGCAGTTCGGCAAGGCCAAGCGCCCGATACTCACTGACGACGGCAAACCCACATCAGGATCCTATGAGACGGATTATCGCGATGTTGTCGTGACCGATGTCGAGGCAGCGGCAGGCCGCGCTCTCACCTTCGGAATCTCAGAAGAAGACGACGACGAGACAGGCGCCGCGCAAGCAAAGGGCATGGCAATCCGTTTCGTCGGAGCGAAGCGAAGCGGGGACCTGGTCGAATTCAGGTTCGAACAGGGCGTGCGCAATGCGGACGGAACGCTACTGATCGAAGGTGCCGAGGACATCGACCTGAAGGACAAGCCAACGCTTCACCCATATAGGGCGCTGCTCCTCGCTGGCGATGCACACACGAGGGCGCTCCTCGCGGTGGAAGCCCGCGGTCGGTCGTGCCCTGTTGACGCGGTAATCCGCGGCCTCAAGAATTCAAGCGGCGTGCAGTGGAGATTGCAGGTGCTTGGCCATCTCGCAAGCGAAGCGGCGATGAATGAGTTCATTCGAAACGCAACTGTCGGGCGAGTGGTCTTCGATCGATACACCTACGCTGGCGATGGCGAGAAGTCTCCACGACATGACGTGTCAATGTCCGTTACCGCAGAAGGCGTCGACGTCAAATCTGAGGTGTCGAATTGGGCGGAATCATTCTTTGAACGACTCAAGCGTCAGTCAGATCCAGACCCTGAGTTGCCCACCTTCGACTCGAATGGCAATAAGTTCACGAAAAAGCAGCTAGCAGCAGCACGGAAGCAAATTCGCGCGGAACGCAAGGCCGCGAACGCTAGCGCGGAGAAAGCACGGAGGGAGGCAGCGCAGACCACGTCAGAAGCGGCTGCCGCCGGGCTCAAGCAAGACATTTTCGTCAGTCGGGACGAGGTCGTGGATGTCGATTTCACTGACGTCGCAGTAGAGTTGGACGATGGTGTCATCAAGAAGCGGATCACGCCGAAAACCGACTTTGGTCGATTTACCTATGTCATTGGTCGCGGCAGAGTGTCCGACGAGGCGTTCTTCTCAAGCGCTGAGAAGACACTGCGAGGTCTCATTGGAGCAGTACAATCGCTGAATCTGAAGCGCTGACATCGTCACGATTGGAGGAACGATGTGGAATCCGATTCCTGATCGATTCAGCCTGGGCACGATAGCAAGAGATTATTGGCGCTCGCTGAGGATTTTTAAGACAAACGCGCGCGACACCTGGGCTTTGACCGTGCTAGTTGGGGTACCCCTCGCAGTTTTCGCTGGAGCGGTGTTCAAAAAGTACGTCTTCCCTGTTCCCGTTGCGCTTCTCCCTGCCGTCGCGCTCCTCGCGGGCGTCCTGCTCGCTGCTGCTGGTCAGGTGATAACGCTCAGGGCGCGGATCGCGGACTCCCTGGTTCTGTCGGATGACGCACGCGTGCGAGCGCACGTTCGCGAAACGATGAGTGGAGTTTTGCTTGCTGCCATCGCCGCATTGACAGATGCGCTACTGCTGGGTTCTTTGGCAGCTGCGACAGCGTTGGAAAATTACGTCGTTCGTTGGTGGCACATGGGACTATCTGCCGCAGCGCTGGCGGTCACGGCATACCTTGCATTGATGTTCGTCGCCACCGCACGACGCCTCTATGCCACATATCTGGAAGTCTTCGAGAATGGCACCCCGCTGCCCAAGGCTCGCGAGGATGCGGCTCCCGTAATCGCACAATGGAAGGCGGAGCAGGCAAGCAATCAGTAGAGCTGCGATCACGCCATCAATGCCCCCGGCCGCAAAAGGCTGGGGGCATTGATGTTCAGTGGTTTACTGCACCCAGCGGCTGGGAACCTAGTGCTTGCAGCGGCGACCTCTCGTGGGCGCGAGTACGCCGCGCAGGACCTGCCTTCCGGCTGTCGACTCGCCGGGGGTGGGTCCTCTCGTTTGGAACAGCCGAGCCACGAGGGGTGGCCCGGCTGCGCGCACCTACACCAGGCGGAGGTGAGTTCTCATGCCGGCTATCTGTTTAACCAGCACGTCTCGATGCTCGGAGTACCGCTGGATTGCAATACGGTCGCCTGTGAGCCGAGCTCGCGCCAACAAAAACCGACAATCGTCCAGTTGATCTCGAAGAGTCATCATCACCATCACCTCCGATCCATTTGTGTAAGTACTCCTACACAGTCACATCGGTACGCGCGCCGCGCATGCGCCAAATTACCTACTGACGTACCTATTTCTTACTGGGCGGAGCGCATTTCCAGAGAGTGAGAGCAACCGACTTTTCCGGCTCCGGCAATCGTTCGGTAAAGTTTCGCCCTGCATCCGACTATCCAGCTCGGGATGCACGCCTCACCTGTGATGTCGTCACACACAACGCAGGTGAGGCACCTAGTCTGCGTGCCGTCGGGGAACTACTTGTCGGCACGCTCGGTCCGCCGGGTTGAACACCTAACCTCGACTCGGCGGGCCTCCCAGGAACTGCATGCCGCTTTCCGTGGCGGTCGGTGGCATGCACGGCCCACCGGGGCAACATTCAGTCTTGAGCCGGTGGGCCACCTTCATTCCGAACCGATGGAGGAAAAATGGCACTCGACGAGATTCCAGAGGACCTGAGCGATCACGACCTGTGTGATTGCATCGAGAAACTGCAAGAATCCGCCGCCGATGCTTACAAACAAGAAAGCGCGGTAAAGCTGGAGGAATGGGTCCGGATGGGCGAGCGATATGCGTCCGAAGCGAGACGGCGTGGTCTTGCCTGAGGATAGTTTGACCATCTTCCAGTCCTGCAGGGTAGTGAGTTATCCCCATGTACCGTGCACAAATTGGGGATAGTTCAACGCTCAAATATCTGTGACTCCATGAAGACTGGTATCCGGCACTGATTGCACATAGTCTGCGACTGCAGCACCGGGTTTCAGTCGAGTCCTGTTGTCGCACAGCCTCGCCGGGGCGCAAGTCACTCTGTAGATCCGGCGAGGCCCCACGAAGCTGCGCGTCGACGGGAAATCAAGGGCTCGTTTGCGCGCACGGCCCACCGGCTGCTGACACTCACATTCACTTCGGTGGGCCACCCCGAATGCGTGCCGGGTACCGCGAGGTGGCGGCTTCGGCGTGCATAGGTCCGCAGTTCCGGCGCATCCCGGAGCTGCGGACCACTCCAATCCTCGACCCACCCACAGGCGAATCGTCGGGTGCTCGTGACGGACGCCGCTGTCGAGCACCAGAGCATTCAGGACGGCCCCTGGTGGAGCACCCGCAACATCGGCGGTGCAGTCAAGGGCGTCGGTGCCGGCACTGCCTCGCTCGGCAACCTCGGGTACGTCTCGGTAGCAAATCGTCCCGGCGCAAACGTATGCGTTTACCGTCTCGGTCAGTCACCGACGGGAACTGGCATTTGTCCATAACGTTTCGGATGTCCGGTAGACCAAACCCAAAGGACTGCTTTACCGTTGATGTGCAGGGTTGAGCATGACCCGGCGCGGATAGTGGGTCCCCGTGCTGTGTGCTCAACACGGGGACGTTTCACCTCGTAGAGCCCCCGGCGCGCGATTTCTTACGGTCGGGGGCTCTCACCAAAGGGTACGCCGAGTTGGTATATCCGCCAGTAACACTCACCGGCCTGATGTCATCCCAATTGTCGTCACCGAAGGCCGAATCGGCCTCATCGTCCCCAGTTCCGGAATGTCGGCCGGAGTTATCCGTCAGATTGATCATGTGGGCGTGTGCACCGCCGCCTGCCCAGCCGACTACCAGATACAATGGAACGCATCCGTCTCATCGGAACTTCCAGAGCCACCTTGTGGACATCCCCACCTACTCTCGGTACCCGCGGGGTCGGGGCGTAAGGGAAGACCAACTCGGCCCTGCAATCTGGCATTTGAACACGGGAATTGGATATCATTTCATTGCTGCGGCGATTCTGAGTGGTCAGTTCGGCCGCGCAAGGCCTGCCCTCCGGCTGTGCACTCGCCGGGGGTGGGCCTCACCAACCCCTCGCGCCGCGAGTTGAGCCATAGACACAATGGACGCGCTGGCGAAGTCCCTACCTAGTACTTGAGCACCGTATGCAACCGCCAATCGTGGTTCGGCCCCGTGCTCGAGAAGTAGTATCGCTCGTGCACGTTCGCCTTTGCCGGCTCGACGTGCGCGGCCCGCCTAGGTGTTACTGACGAACACTGTGGGCGGGCCATCCGGCGAATGAAGAACTCCGTTCACGCGCACAGGAATCGGCGGCCCTCCCGCGTCTCCCACAGTCCGGCGTCGAATCTCGTCGAGAATCTGCTTGTTCGACAATTGCTGCAGCGACATTCTTGTCGGCGACAACGGCACGTTTTCTTCTTCAGTCATGAACCCGGCGGCGATCAACACCTCCTGCACAGGCGCATCGAACAACGCTGCCACGCGCCGCAGTACCTGCGGCGTTGGGGACCGAGCGATCCTTGTCCACTGACGCATCTGGGATGGATACACACCGAGCGCCAGAGCAGCTTCCTCTGGACTTTCATAGCCGCGGGCAACGATCTGGTCTCGAACCCACGCTGCGAATCCTGAAGCCATGGGCGTTATCTTTCCATGGAATTCTGAACATTCGCGCAGCGAAACAGTTCGAGAGTTGCGCAGCCGGATCAGTAATCCCCATGCCCTGTGCATGAATTGGGGATAGTTCAACACTCAAGTATCTGTGACGCCGCGAAGACTGGTATCGGAACCCTCGGATCCGTAGATTTTCCTCGGCGGCATCGCTCGAACCCCCAAACTTCGAGTATGGCGTAGCCCTGCCGACGCGATCCCCCAGACAGCCGGCAGGGCACCACAAACGGTGCGCCGCTTCCGCCTCGGTTCTCGGCGCGCCCCGGGCCGCCAGCGTGCTGATCACAACACACTCGCTGGTGGCCCTTCTAGCGACACCCCTGGATTTCGAAAATGCCCGACGAGATTGAGGTTTGACCTTCCTCTCACGCGGTAGACAGCTGCTGCGGCAGTTCGACGTCGGTAACGCGGTCAGCCACCCGGCCCAGTCCCGAGCTGGCAGCACTCGCTTCGACTGCGCCGACTAAAATCTTCCACGGGTCGGGCCCCGGACAGCGAGAGTTGTATTAGCTGATGAAGAACGGTGCATACCGCACGCAATGTCGACGCTGCAGCAGTGTGGTGTACGACGGCCCATGGATCTCGCCGGCCGAACGGCTGAGACTGCAGCAAGATCACCGAAGTTCCTGTCCTGCGGATGTCATTTCGATCCGAGAGCCGCTCTCGGCTTCGTCTCGGGTTGCCACTGTGAGCTCACGCTTCACGCGCCCCGCCTAATTGCGGCAGAGGGTGAAGTCGGAGATGAAGAAGACCCCAAAGTTACGATACGGCTACCGTTGCAGGTATGGTCGGATTGTAAACGCATAGCGCTGCTGTTGTTCGTTTACCAGCCCTGACGGTCCCCTATCTTGTGTGGCCGTCAGGGCTGCCCTGTTACAGAATGAAAAAGCCCGGATCTAGTTACCCTCGGCAACTTTCTGCGACCGGAACCTGCAGAATCTAACGGGCCTCGAAACGGAGATGTCGTGAAACGGAAAGCGCTTTGCCTCACAACCGGAGCTCTCGTCATCGCCTTCGTAGCCCGATCACTCGGTTCACTGGCCGCGGCTCAGCCCTTCGGCGTACCTCTCGGGCACCGCCTCGTCCGATGAAGACCTAACAGAGCCCATCCACCGCAGCTACGGGGCCAACAAACTCGGCCCAGTTTATTCGGCCCAACACACCGTGTGAAACAGCAAAAGACGCCCCACCGATTCCCGGTAGGGGCGCCTTTTTTACAGAACGGCGAAGCCGCTTCGCGTGTAGATAGTGGTTCCGAACTGGCTGATTCGGTTGTACTGAACCTTCACCCTGTCCCCGGCGGCCAACGGGTAGCTGACTGCAGTTCCGCCGCGAACGTCATAACCCCCGATATCGGAACTGGTGTTCACCACATTGCCGTTGACGAGGATCCGGATTGCAGACTTATTATCCGAACGGCAGTTCACATTGGCAGTCAAGATAGCGCTCGGATGACTCTTCTGAACTACGAAGGAAGTGCCATCCATGATGGTGCCAGGATTGGGCGTAAAGGCAATGTCGGACCAACCTACGGGCGGAGTCTGATCGACCTCAGTGCCGCCAATGGCTACGGGCTGATCCTCCGCCGAGATGGTCATCATCGTCCGATTGGCCACAACGGTCGTAGCGAAAGCTCCGGACTGATTCCGATATCCCAGGGTCAACACATCGCCGACTGCCAGTGTTGTGTTGGCCATCCCCATCAGCTGAAGAGCGCCGTTGTAGTTCACAGACCCTGCTGACTCGGTGCCGATCAACGTGCCGTTCTTGTAGATACCGAGATAGGCGGTGTTGTTGGAGGTCGTGGTGAAGTGCCCAGTGAACCCAATGCGGACGGGACCAGACGTTGCACTGACAACGCCGTTGCCCTGAACCACTGTTCCCGGAAGCCCTGGGTTGGCGATCATTCCGGGGATGGTCACCGTTGTCACTGTCGATGTCTGGAAGTTGGCGCCGAGGATGATGCCGGTGGGCGTGAAGGAGCTGAACAGAAGCTTCCACTCTGTCCCCGTCCAGAGGTGAGACGACGTGATGTTCCTCCATTCGGAGCCAGTCCAATAGGCGCGTTGCGTGATTTTCTTGTACGAGTTCCCGTCCCAGGCGTGTGCAGACATCGGCTACTCCGTCACGTGGTAGATCGAGACTGTGATGTGTCGTGGCGT
>Ga0224733_1175_pt1 | contig 11317 bp, 8 predicted proteins | sample IA12soil_GW_FP2_FD_161642 | JGI IMG/M metagenome (GOLD analysis project Ga0224733, IMG submission 161642) | Enriched cells from agricultural soil in Iowa, United States - IA12soil_GW_FP2(-) | ecosystem: Environmental > Terrestrial > Soil > Agricultural land | place: USA: Iowa | collected 2017-05-08
GTCAAAGATCGTGATTATGTTATTGAGGCCATTCCGGAAATTTTAGAGCTAAAACAAGGGCTTTTTAAGAAATTGGATGAATATTGTCCTGCACATACGATATTGGCTAGCAATACATCAAGTTTGAGTTTAACCAAAATGGTGGAGCAAATTAGTGAACAGCGGAAAGAACGAGTCATCATCAATCACTGGTATAATCCAGCTCACTTGATGCCACTAGTAGAGCTATCTTATTTTGGCAATATGCCGAATCATCTGTTTAAGGAAGTAGAACAATTATATCAATCTATCAAAAAACAAACGGTGAAGGTTCTGAAAGATATACCTGGTCTTATTGCAAACAGAATACAACAAGGCATTGCACGGGAAGTTTTCTCCCTAATGGAAATGGGGGTAGCGACCTCGGACGATATTGATAAAGCACTAAAGTTTGGTCCGGCATTCCGATATGCAACAACTGGACAATTAGAGATTGCCGATTTAGGTGGACTTGATATTTGGTGCATAGTCGGGGACAACCTCCTAAAGGTTATGGATCATTCCCAGCAAGCTAATGAGCTGCTTAGGCAAAAAGTAGCAGAAGGCAAATTAGGGATGAAATCAGGGAAAGGATTTTATGAATACAAGGAAGCAGATATTTCAGTGATAAAAAACAGGTTTGCCAAAAAACTAATCCATCAATTGAAAGCATCAGAATTTTACATTGATTAGCTTGAGCGTTCTTAAAAACTATTATTCTATAAGCGACCATTCTCAATAGGGGGGATGTCCCTATTGAGATAAATGAAATTACTCGTATCAGTATCAAAGTGAAAAACCTCAATTTTATAAGGAAGGAAGTGTTACTATTATGCCAATTATAGCTTTGGCATTAGGAATCGTAATCCTGTTTATTTTGGTCATCGTCTTTAAGCTTAACGCTTTTCTCTCTCTCATGATATCTGCCATTTGTGTAGGACTTATCCAAGGGATGGCCCCATTAGAAATCGTTACATCGATTGAAACGGGACTAGGGGGAACACTAGGACATTTAGCCATCATTATCGGGCTTAATGCGATTTTCTTTCAATTTTGCAGCCAAACGCTCTAAAAAAGTCGGTGTATTATGGAAAACACCAGATCCGAAATTCAAAGTACCCGCATCAAATGTTGCCATTTCAGAGCGCAGTTCACAAACTCGCAGACGATCTTCATCGTTCATGACAATACCGCCGGCTGTTGTTAAGTTGATAATGATATCACATTTATCCTGGATACGATCTACTACTTCTCCGTAAATATTTAAATCAAGTGTATTGTTACCGCTTTCATCCCTTACGTGAATATGAGCGATAGACGCACCTGCTTGCCAAGCTTCATAAACAGAATCCGCAATTTCCTTCGGTGAAAGCGGCAAATATGGTGTATGTTCGCGTGTTGTCTGTGATCCAGTCGGAGCAACGGTAATGATTAATTTTTCCAACATAATTCCTCCTTAAGGAAAATGGATGTAATAAAACGAAACGTTTCGCTAAAAAGTGAAAAATAAACAGTAATCTAAAACCCCTATTTTTTGAAGTTTATATTCTTTTGACTTCTAAATTATACTATTTTGAGTAGTTTTCTTATGCAAATAGGAAAAACTTAAATGCTCATACGGAATTAAAATGTATATAACAACATATTTTTCAACGAAACGTTTCGCTAAATATGAATTAAGTATAATTTACTAATGGAATGAAAATCAATCTTTTTTTCTAATTTAATCAAATTTTTTACACTATTCTTAAAAATGGAATGAGAGGAGATGCAAAGAGTTACTTATTCTTTATAGAGGAGAAATTTTATAGAAGAGCAAAATTCCCAGCCCAGATAAGATGGACTGGAATGCTCAAAAAAAGGATATTTAGATGAGATTAAACGAGGTTATTCATTGTACCCTATGTTTTTTCTCGTACCCACAGCTTTCGCGAACAACTAAAGATGGTGTTAATATAATCTGTCTTGGTGTGATTTCATGCTTTTCCTTAATTATCTGCAAAAGCAATTCCATGGATAACTTACCCATTTCATATGTAGAATGATCGACACTGGATAAAGGAACGAGAAAATTCTCAGAAAAAGCACTATTATCATTTCCAATGACTGCAATATCTTCCGGAACACGAATTCCGGCTTCCCGTAGACCTTTAATCACCCCGAATGCTACTACGTCACTTACTGCACATATAGCATCTGGTAATGCATCTACGTCTTTGAGCATCTTTTTTACGTTAGTGTATCCCGATTCCAGAGTATATTCCCCTTCAAAGATGAGCGTTGGATCCACTTCTAAACCATTTTGATTCATGCAGCTTATAAATCCGGATCTTCTTTCCCTTGCTGTATTAATTTTTAAATTCCCTCCAAAAAAGGCAATTCTTTTATATCCTTGACCTACTAAATGATTTACAGCTAATTCTGTACTCAATATATTATTAATACCAACAAAATTTTTATCATAAAAAGGAGGTTTTCGATTGATTAAAACGTATTTCAACCCAGTTTTTTCGATTTCTTTTAAATCTTCCGTTGTTGCGATATTAGCTAAGAGAAGACCGTCTATCTGCTTCTCCAACATTAGTTCTAAATAAGTAGAAATTCTCCTATGTTCATTGGAGGTATTGCATAGGATAACATTAAAATTATGATCAAATGCTACATCCTCAATCCCTTTAATCATTGGCGGATAGAATGGATTTAAGATATCGGTCACGATGACCCCAATGGTGTTCGTGCTTTTCTTTTTTAAGCTCCGTGCGACAGCATTCGGTCTGTAATTAAGTTCTGCAATTGCGTCTTGTACTCTTTTAGTAAGTTCAGGACTGACATATGCTGATTGATTAATTACTGCTGATACTGTGGACAGTGAAACATTAGCTTTTTTGGAAATGTCCTTCATCGTTGCCATCTATAAAACCTCCGTGCAAAACGTTTCGATATATATGTAATGTAAACTATATTTAGAACGTTTGCAATTTAAAACAAATATTGTATATGCAGGAAATAATAGTGACAGTCGTATGTACCTTACGGTGAAATAGTTTAATATTATTGGGAATCACGGTTAAATAGATAAATTAACTCTGGACGGAAATGCCTAGTTTAAGAAATAGGAGTAAAGACAAGATGTATAAAATGAAGAATTAAATATAAGTATCCTTTTCGGAGCACCTTGTTTTGCACCGGTAACCTTGCTCTTGATTCATTTATTGAGTGCTATAAAATAGCACATCTAAGGGAAGTATTCCATATACTCCCCCATCTTCACCTCCTGCTAGGTACTCTTGAAATCGAGCTAATACCATGAATTTCTCATCATACGATTCTATTTTTCTAAGATAAGGAGTGATCTCCTCTTTCCAATTGTCCGTTGTTATTTGTATACGAAAGGAAGTCGTTTTAAATTAATCTGTGTCCATCTATACCATGAACCCAGCTAAAAAACCTTATTAAAAAAGCACCCATGGATCTGGATGCTACTGCAATCTATTCCCTTGAAGAATGCATAAAGGTTTCCCAAAATACCTTATGTCTCCTCATTTTAAACGTTCATTTAAAATCAAGAAGCATAAACAGCACTCATCCAACCCTCTTGTCTAACAATTCATTCGCCTGACTTTCCGTGATTCCTCTAATAATGCCCAGTTCACTAGTGAAGATTTTCCGTGCGTTGTCTAGCATTTGCTTTTCACTTGCATTGAGAGGTTTCTTTTTGTTTAAGCGCATTAAATCACGTACAACTTCTGCTCCCTCTTGAAAATCACCCGTTCTCAACTTCTCCGTATTAATCTTGTATCTTTCTTTCATGGAAAGATTTGTGTCTGTTTCACCGTGTTGAAAGATGTCCAAAACGTGTTTAAGTGTAGGTTCATCTGCAACCAAGCGAATGCGTGATTTTTGTACTTTGTCAACAGGTACCATTACTTGCAATCGTTTGAAAGGCATACTTATCATATAATACCTATGTTTCTGACCTAGAATTTCCTTTTCTTCTATTGCTTCAATGAGACCTGCACCTTGCATTGGATAAACAATGGAATCTCCAACATGAAACATCTAGAACACCTCCGAATTTAAAGCCTCCTTTATTATAACACACATAATATTTTTATCAAAATTTTTATTATAACATTATCAAATATAATTTTTCAATATTTTTGACGGTAAAATCTTTGTTATTCATGTTGGTTTTATTTTCCAACAAGTAATCCACTATGATGAAGGATTTGTGAACTATTGATGATCCATTTTCCTTTCGTACTATCATGAACTGTAATGGAAGAAATAAGAGTTACCAATTTATTCGTTATCTTCCACTTTAGTATGCTCAAAGCAACCCTCGCAAAAATAATTAGCATCTTCTTTCCATCCAGTTTAGAAGGGAAGAAATATTTGTTGAAAGAAACATGTCCTTTGAAATTAATTTTCGACATAATATTCTAAATAATTAGATTAAAATTAAAATTGCATTAAAAATAAATGAAAATTTGGAGGTGCGAAGGAAAGTGCGAAGAAAAAGGAATTGGAAAAAGAATGTAATGGTCCTGGCCACCATGACTGTCCTTGGTTTCTCGGTTCTCTATCCCGGTCTGAGCGCGCCCTCTAAGGCAGATGAGACGGATTTGCCCATTCCAAAAGAGGAAACCGTCTCGATTGTAACTCTCCAGGTGCCAAATGAACAAGCCAAGGACAAGTTGTTGGAGGTGGGGATTGACTTAACAGAGCACATTACGAAAAAAAATGGAATGTATGAAGTGGATGCCGTTGTTACCCCATCCGAGTTAACAATGCTTGCAAGCTATGGTATCAAGGCGAAGGAAACAGTGTTTACAAAAGAACAATGGAATGCCAGGGTGGCAGAAAGACAGGAAGCCGTTCAACTTCAGTCTAGCTTAACGGCTACAGAAGATTCTGTAAAAATTTTACGTGCCAATCATTTTACCAATCAATCCGGTACCTTCCTCTATATTGAGGCAAAAACCAGTGCTGGAGAAACCGCCAACACCGCCCTTAAAGCTACCTGGACAGAGAACGGAGCGGAACAATCCGCGACATTATTAAGATTTGTAGACGCCGGAAAGTATATGTATCACTATTTACTTCTGCCGATTAGCGCCATTCCGGCTTCCGTAACAATTGACAGCAATCTTGGGGGATCTGCTTCAAGTGCAGTGACACAATGGCTGGGAGCTGATAAGCCAGGCACCCCGCAAACAACCTATGTCACGGACTTTATCGACCATTATATGGCACCAAATGAATTGTACGAGCGTATCGACAAGCTCGCAAAAGAGTTTCCTGATTTAGTAGAAATCATTGATATGCCGAATAAAACGAAAGGTTATAGACGGCTTGCCCAGGCGACTATCGGTTCAACTACTAATACTTCTGTTGTCGTTTCCTCAAAAGCATGGGGTCACGAATGCGGAAATGAGATATCAGTTGAATTCAAAAATCCTGGTGCCAATAATACTCCTCTTCATGTAACAGTTAAAAACAAAAAAATAATAGTAGATTTGGCCACCGATTCTTCAGGTAAAAGCATAAGTACGGCAAAACAAGTAGTGGATGCCCTAAATTCACATGCTGACAGTCTGGTAACCGCGACAACATACCGTGGCAATAGCGGAACCGGTGTTGTTTCACCGGCAACTGCAAATTTAACCGATAATTTAAAAGCTCCTGCAAATGTTTCCCGTGATCCGTTCACAGTTAAAGCCATCCGCATTGGCAAACACCGTGATGGCTCTAAGCCAGGCGTTCTTGGATATGCTCAAGAACATGCCCGCGAATGGGTAACACCTCTTGTCACGATTGAAACAGCTGAGAGGTTACTGCGCAACTATGATCATGATGCTGAAACAAAAAAACTTGTTAATAATCTAGATATTTTCTTAGTACCTAGCACCAATCCGGATGGAGCCAATTATAGTTTCTATGATTACAATATGCAGCGGAAAAATATGACCAACTACTGCGGCCCAACGGAATCAGATCCAGGATACAGTACTTCTTGGGGGGTTGACATAAACCGAAACCATTCGGTCGGGTCTGCATTTGACGGCTACGTCGGGGCTTCTACTACACAATGCCGAAGCAGCACCTATGCAGGACCAGCGGAAACCTCCGAACCAGAAGCTAAGAATATAGTATGGCTGGCGGACCAATATCCAAACCTTAAGTTCGCGATGAATATCCATAGCTACGGCGGCTACTTTATGTGGGCACCAGGGGCATATACTCCAGACCGCGTAACCCTGCCAAGCCCGGATGCCGGTCAGGATGCCTTTTACTGGGCAGCGTCGAACACTATTTTAAACGATATTCAGGACTACCGCGGAACCGTCATTCTCCCTGGCCAAACCGGGCAAATCCCGGATGTTCTCTACTCTGCAGCGGGTAACTCAGCCGATTACTTATGGTATGAGAAAGGAATCTATGCTTGGGACTTCGAAGTTGGAGCTGATTTATGGAATAAGGATAAAAACAGATGGGAATCGGTTGGATTCCAGCCGCCGTTTTCTGAGGGTCATGAAGAGGCGATGGAATTTTCCAATGGTTTAATCGGTCTGTTAAAAGTTGCCTATAACAATGCGAAAGACCATCAGCCGCCATCGTCTAAAGCGGTACCGGGGAACGGCAAGTATACCGGACCTGTCGAAGTGAAATTTGAAACCAGCGAGCCAGCGACAGTCTATTACACCCTTGATGGCAGTCGCCCTGATTTTCATTCGAAAAAAGTGCAGTTGAATGGAATTCGTGAATCTGCGGAAACTTTTAAAATTGACAAAACAACCACAACCAAGTATTTCGCGGTTGACGCAGCCGGAAATATTGAGAAAAACTACAACCCGCAGAGCAAAGGAAATAATTATAACTCGCTGACAATTACAATCAAGTAATCATTATATAGAGTTGGCCATTCGGGGCCAACTCTTACTTTTTCCACCAGCACTCTAATAAGATATTTGCGCGAGATAAGTTTAAAAGCAATTGACTTCGGTCCACAACTTCCTATCCTAATTGATTCTGCCGTCCAGAAGCATATGTGTAAAGTGCCGGAAAGTTATCCTATAGATAAAATTGAACCCGTGATCACTATGAGGATGTATTTGATGGTTCAGTCACTTTGCCAATATGTTTGATGATTTGGATATTGTGGACCTTCTCATCCTATGAAGTTCATCTATTTATTTAAAGTCCAATTGTTATCACTATGTGGATTTCTTTTTGCCACTATTCCTAAGCAAAAATCAAAAGGTGCTAGGTGAAATTCAAAAGTGTGAATTTCATATTAAAACGCTAATTATATTTGCTCATTAGCGCAATTTTCTAGTTGAGCACTTCACTACATTCTTCAATTCATCAAATACCTCATTCCTATTCTCTTCTTTTGATTTTACTATAGTACTTCTATATACCCATCTGTACCATTTACTCTTATCCTTTGCCCATCCTTGATTAATTTCGTAGCATTTTCCACACCGACAATTGCTGGCAGGCCATATTCACGTGCGATAACAGCTCCATGGGTCATGAGTCCACCAACTTCGGTTATTAGGCCTTTTATCGATACAAACAATGGGGTCCAGCTAGGGTCGGTAAAGGTAGTGACTAATATATCTCCATCTTCCAATTCCGCATCTTCCACGTTAAAGATAACTCGTGCTCTTCCCTCTATCACTCCGTTCGAAACAGGCAGACCTACAATAGAATTTGCCGGGAGGTTTTCTCGTTTGTACTTCCCAACAATTATTTCTCCATCTGACGTAATGACACGTGGAGGAGTCAGTTTTTCATATAATGTATATTCGTGCTTTCGCTTGCTAATCATTTGGTAATCCAATTTATTAGAACGAACGACTTCATGAAGCTCTTCAAAGGTAAGATAATATATATCTTCTTTTTCTTGAATAATGTTCGCTTGCATGAGCTGTTCCGCTTCTTTCAGTAATGCCTGTTTATAAACGAAGTAGCGATAAATCATTCCATATTTCGGATATTCTCTGTACCCGCTGAAATTTCGTAGCAAGTTAATGATTCGTTTTGTTTCTGCTGCTTTCTGTTCCCCATCTGGTAATTGCTTCAGCCGTTCTAATATCTCTTGCTCTTTTTTCAAAGCCTCCAATCGTCCTTGCTCCCATTTCCGCTGACTGGCCTTAGGCTCAAAGTTTCTGATATTACTCAGAATCATAGGGATGATTGATGCTGGCTTTTCGCTCCACCTTGTTCTTGTAATATCGATTTCCCCGACACCGCGCATTCCATATTTTTCAACGTACGCTTTGATTGCATTCTGACCCTCCAGTCCACCATCAAACTTCACGAGTTCCTCTAAAAAGCTTTCATCTTTTACATCTTGTAAGTACTCTATTATCTCGGTATAGGGACGAATCACATCTGCCACATCCATTAATTCCAAGCCCATTTCCGAAGTGATATTGTTCGGAACGAATTGAGAAAGTATGTCTGCTGCGTTTTTTTCTCCTAACCATTTGTTCATATTTTCATTGATCCAGGATGAAGCATTCATTACAATTCTAATTAACGCAGAACTTTTCGGGTTAAATAGATGATATTTTAATTGCTTAATATCTTCTAGAATGAAATCAAATAATTCCACTCCTGATTTTGCTTGAATATTTCGTTTTAACTCTTGTATTGATGCTTGATTGCTCTTCATTAATTCAAGAACAATGCTCGGGTCGTTGGTGGTTTCTTTTAAGATGTCTTCCTTTTTGTTATTAAGGATTGAACTGGAGCTTTGCGCCTTTTCCTCATCATCTGGTACCAATTTTATAAAATTTTCACGTTCCACTATGGTCATGAGTGCGTCGTGGGTCAGCGGTTCATGTTGTTCTAATAGTTGCAGAAAATTTTTTCGAGTGGAAGAAGAGGTCAAATTCCGAGTAGCATCCACAAACAACCTTCCGCCCGCTACTCTCATAGGTGCAGGAGTCGTTAACAGATAAAAAGAAAGTCCCAGTGGTTTCATAGGATCTGTCATCATTTGTTGATGGCCGACCGATATATAAACGTGATTTTCTTGATCATTCGTGTCAGGGATCGGGAAAAGCGTAGTGATCGGACGGCTCTGGACAATATAAAATGTATCATCCACTAAACACCATTCGATATCTTGCGGCTGGCCGAAATATGCTTCAATCTGTCTACCGATGTGTGCCAGCTGGAAAATTTGCTGTTCCGTAAGGGTTTGAGTCCTTTGCAAATCGGGATCAACCTGCTTTGTTTCGGTACCTCCTTCCTTTCGACCATAGATAGACACTTTTTTTGATGCTATCATTTTCTCGACAATCTTATCTTCCTTTACCTTATAACAATCAGGAGTTACCAAGCCGGAAACCAATGCTTCGCCAAGCCCAAAGCTAGTATCGATGGATAGTACTTTTCGATTCGAGGTAATGGGATCTGCGGTGAATAAGACCCCTGAAGCCTGTGGGAAAACCATCTTTTGAATGATAACGGACAAATAAACCTGTCTGTTATCAAACCCATTTTGCATGCGGTACATAACTGCTCGTTCCGTATATAGGGAAGCCCAGCACTTACTGATATGCTGTAAAATCGCATCTTTTCCTCTGATGTTAAGATAGGTATCTTGTTGACCCGCAAAAGAGGCATGAGGCAAATCTTCAGCGGTCGCGCTAGAACGTACTGCATACGCATGTTCCCTGCCAAACTTAGATAGATAGTCCTCAACTGCTTTCACCACAACGGATGGAATTTCCGTTTCCAAAATAATTTGCCGAATATTGCTGCTGATTTTCTTAATTTGATCACGATCTTCTACTTTTAGCATGGACAATTGATCCAGCCATTTTTGAAACGTTTCGTTTTGTTCAATTGTTCTTCGATATCCAGTTGTTGTAATACAAAATCCTTCTGGTACTTGTATTCCTTGGATTCTTGATAATTCCCCTAAATTTAACCCTTTTCCGCCAACGAGTGTAAGCTGTGTTTTTTCTATTTCCTGAAAGCTCAGAACCAAAGAACTCATTCCGTATCCCTCCTACCCATCATATTCTTCTGATTTTAGCAGTAGTAAATAGGATTAAACAGTCTATATTGGCGATTTTTTATATGCTATAATTAAATTAGGAGGAGTAGTAAACATAGCTAAACCTGAGGTTAAGGAGTTTGGTTATCTAATAGTTGTTGCTTTTTAGTTTACATAGTATTATTATTGGTGACTTTTTTTTAAAACCTTATTAAAATATGATTTAATCACCATCTGCAGCTAATGTTAATATGAAAAAAGCCTGCGCATTTAACGCAGACTTTTTGATTTGAGATAAATTTTTTCAAATTTTTCTCCTAGTTTTTAGCTATGCGCCGTTTGTAATCACTTTCAATCGTTTCCTTCCAGGCCCGATCAATCCTCTTACCTCCGCGCAGATTCTGCACTGCTTCATTTATTGCTTCGAAATTCACCTGTGTTCCTACTGAGTCAGCGTGGTAATCGACCGCAAAATCCTCATTTATACCAAACTGTGCAGCCGTTGAAATTGCATCAATATTTGCACCAAGAAATATAAACTCCCAACCGAATTTCTCTTTTTGAAACTGAATCATTTTCTTAATTTTTTCCGTTGTGTATTCACAGCTGGCATTTTCCATGCCATCCGTTGTAATGACGAATAACACCTTTTCTGCACGTTCCTCCGCGCTTGTTCTCTTTTGTACGTTGACAATCTTTTGAATGGACGAACCAATCGCGTCCAATAATGCGGTAGTTCCACCTACTTCATAATCTTTTTCAGTAAGTGGCGATATGCCTCTTATATTTATTCGGTCATGTAATAATTCGTATCGGTGATTAAATAGTACCGTTGTAATAATGGCTTCGCCTTCTGCTTTTTGTTGTTTCTTCAGCATAGAATTGTAGCCACCGATTGTATCAGCCTCTAATCCAGCCATCGATCCGCTTTTATCCAATATAAATACTAATTCTGTTAGATTTCTTTTCATTCTTATCATCCTCCGTTTTCTTGATGAACTTAGAATAACAAGAATGATATAAAAAAAGGTCGCTTCAAAAGCGACATTTTATGACCCAAGTAATGGTTGGTCAAAAGCAAATAATGCTTCATTTATTTCATGAATATTATAGTTGTTTTGCTCCATAAAATACTGAATAATAACGTCAAATTTACTGCTGTGCGATAATGTATATCCTGCAGTCGTTAATAATTCCAGCGTTTCTTCCATATTTAATTTCAATGCCACCGCAAAGGCAACAGCTGTTTTCTTCGTTGGCGTATAGTCAATGCTGTTG
>Ga0224733_1075_pt1 | contig 11299 bp, 9 predicted proteins | sample IA12soil_GW_FP2_FD_161642 | JGI IMG/M metagenome (GOLD analysis project Ga0224733, IMG submission 161642) | Enriched cells from agricultural soil in Iowa, United States - IA12soil_GW_FP2(-) | ecosystem: Environmental > Terrestrial > Soil > Agricultural land | place: USA: Iowa | collected 2017-05-08
GATTCGATGCTTCAGCAAAAGGCGTTGCGCGACTTCGCCGGACTTGTCTTGGAGGTCGACCGGCATCGTCAGGACGAACTTGCGGTAGCTGTAGGCTGCGGGGCCGTGGAGCAGAGCGGCTCCGTAGGTCACGAGCGGGTCGCTGCCGGTCAGGAGCTGCCAGATATAGCGTTGGATCTTCCATGTGAATGCGGGGGTCAGGTAGGTGTTTGCTGCTCGGGCGAGAAGTCTGGTGTGGTTACGTCCGATGTCGGATGGCGCGGGGAAGAGGTGGCGCCGCCTCCGGTAGTCGATCGGTGGCGGGTATGACAGTAGATGCGCATGCAGGTTTTGAAGGTAGTTGAATACTTCGGTTCCGTGTTCGTTGCTGATGAGATGGTTTAGTGCATAGCGGATTTCGTCGGCGTTGTAGTCAAGGCTGAATTCCAGGGCGAGTCGGTTGTAGTCTGGTTTGCGTCCCATCGAGGCGAGTGCGATCGGTGCGGTGAGCGGGAAGAGTCGTATGACTCGGTCGGGGAGTTCGGGAGCGTTGTCGCGTACCTGCCTCCAGATGCAGGAGGGAAGATTCATCGCGTCGATCGATCGTGTGGTGGCGTTAGTCAATGCCTTCGCGGAATGCTGTGGTCGGCGGCGTCCGAGCCGGTCGCTCAAGACGGTTCCGGTTTGTGGCGGTCGGCGCCAGCTGAGTAACCGTTCGAGGTGGACGGTGCAGGTGGCGTGGTTCCTTCGTCGTAGATGGTCGATGATGTGTGTGATTCGCGATGGTGACAACCACGTATCAAGTAAGTCTCTGCCGCTGGCAGCGGTGGTGAGGATGCCGATCGCCGCGGTTTGTGCGATGAGAAACTGTGGGGTTGTTACTTCGGATACTCCACTTCGGCCCATGGGTGTGCTGACGAAGTCCGACCGACTCAGTTTTTGAGTCCACGCTCCTGGGTCCGGGCTGTCGGGGATGGATCCGACGCCATCGACGTAGGTCATGGCGTTGAGAGCGTGCCGGGTCAGGAGCGAGGCGTCTGTGAGGATGCTTTCCGCGCTGAGGAACTCGTCGCCGGTGTATGCGCATGAAGCGCCGTTGGTGTGCAGGATTCTGGTGAGCCATGAGTGCGTTTCGTAAGCGGCCGAGTGGATTTCGATTGTGTGCGCCGTGTTCTGAGCCAGGATTTCGGTGGCACATCCGTGACTGCATCTTCTGAGGCGCCATGCGGATATGTGGGAGCCGGTAGTGCGTGGGTGGTGTGTGCGCGTGTCACGCGCTCTCGATCCGCACGCGGGACAGTTGTCTCTTAGCACTGTGTGGTGTTCCTCGCAGATGTTGATCCAGCGCAGGTGCCAAGGCAATTTCCAGCGGAGATCGTCGTCGATGAGACATATGGGGCAGTAACCGGTTCCGCGTACCTGAGACCATGGGCCGGTCGATGAATCACGCGTGACGTTCGCGAGCCCGACAGGCTTGTATCGACGTAGTGTCGCCTCGGCCAATCGGTCAGGGTCCACACCGGTGCACTCGGAGACGCGAAGGAGCGAGGGGTCGTCGACGGCCCTGGTGAGGGGTAGGGCTTTGTCCTTGTTGATGGTGTCGTCGTGGCCTGTAATGTCGCGTGGGCGGCACCCGTTGAGATCGGCGAGAAGTTCGATCCAAGAATCGAGTGACTCGTCGTGAAGAAGATCGGCTCGGATTGGAATCATTCGGTGGCCTTTCTCTTGGATTCGAAGATGAGGTCATTGACTGTGGGGCTCCGGCGGTGGGCAATTGCGGCGATAGTGGCGTCCTTGAGCAGCTCGAGGGACAGGCCTGTTCGGCCGCCGGACGCGTGAAAGAGGTTGGCGGCGAACGTCGCGTCACGGAGTTCGCTGCTGTCGAGTCCGTCGATGAGTTCAAGTCGGCCGATCAGTGCACCGATACGTCGATGCCAGGCTCGCATTTGAGTCTTGTCCGTGTCGACGAACGGCATCAGATCGCGACGATGCATTCGACCAGCGAGCTGCACTGCTGCGGAGTATTCGTCCTCTGAGCGATCCGTCCGTCTGAGGAGGGCGCTGTTTTCGAGTCCGGCTCCGACGAAGACGAAACTGACAGGAAGCGCGTCGACCGTCATTTTCAGGTTGTCGGTCAGATCACGAGCGGCACCCACGCGGCGAAGCATGTGCGCGTCGTCGACGACGATCATCCGAGTTCCGATGCTGGGCAGCACTGTTCGTAGCTGCCGGAGCATGTCGGCCCCCGTCGCCAGCCTGGTGTTCGGGACGCTGGCGAATGCGCCGATAGCCCGTAGGAGTGTCGGCCAGCTTGCGCCCGCATCGCTGACGAAAACTACCGGTATGTGTTCGGCTCGAATACCTTTTCCTGGATCGTGAGGATGTTTGAGTAGGTCGTCATGTATTCGGAGCATGGCGGCCGTGGTCGCCTGTGTTTTTCCGACGAGTGATGGCCCGTTGATCGCGACCCATCGACGGCCCGCATTCACCGAAGTGGCGTTGTGGTCGAGCAACTTGCGCATGTCGTTTTCGATCGTTTGGATGTCGGAAGTCTCGATGGGGCCGATCGATCTGATCCATCGGGCGAGTGTGATCCCATCACCGTCGATCCCGCACGGCGGCGCATCGGCAGAGTCTCGCCGCCGCAGTCGAGGCCAGTCTGCGCGGTTCTGTAGGACGGGTGGCTGATCTGCTATGAGGGAACGAATGGCAGATGTTGTCTGGATTGTCATGGGTCACCACACCTCGTCGGTATCGGCTGGCTCGAGATCCCAGATCGCGAAAGTGTCCACGTCGACTGGCGGTAGTGCCGGCATGCCGATGCCGCTTGTCTCAGTCGTTCCGGGGTTCGACTGCGGGACCGGAGCTGAGTTCGCGACACGGGCGCGGTCAAGGGACCAACGTTTGCGTTCGTGTTCGGCTAGTTCGTCAGCGAACTTACAGAAGGCAATTTCGGCGTTGTCTCGCTCTTCGCGGGTCAACCGATTGCGCCCGAGGAACTGCGAAAAGTCATCTGCGACAAGGTCACTGAACGGAGGAAATGTCGTACCGTCGTCGTGGATGGCGGTGAGGGTGTGCCAGCGCCCGTCGAAGTCGTCTCGAAAGAACATCCGAGACCTGTCGTAGCTGTCGTAAAAGAACCGGCGCTTGCGTCCAGGCCGAGCCAACGGCGAGATGGACCCTCTCCGAACCTCGTTGAGGATCGGTCCATCGTAGCGGAAGTCTCGATAGTGAACGCCGTCCGACGACACTGCAAGATCGGCACAGTCGAGGAAACCGAACACGTCATCGGGGTGGGGAGCTACGTGCAGATCACCACCCCGAATCAAGCATTGCTCATACCGCTGGGCGGGAGTCAAAAAGTGCCCCTTCTTGGTTGCTGACGGTAGTCCGCTGTGAGGAAGATGCGGATAGTAGGTCATCGCCCATTCCTTGCAGATCGATTGCACCGCAGACAATGTCAGAGTGGCATTGACATCATCGCCTCGGTTTTCGGGACCGTTGCCGGTGAAGCCATCGAGGTTCTGCTGCATGATGGCTAGTGACCGATTCACAGACTCGACGTAGGGCTTGTCCATGCCGCGTCGGGTTCGTGCCAGTTCGATCGTGCTACCCCACCGTGCAAGCGCATCGACGACACGGTAATTCTCGTACTCGCTGCCGTGATCGATAACCAGCACGCCGATACCCATCCCTGGATGGACGAGCGTTTCTCGGGGCACGCCCAGCGCAAGAGTGTGGGGGCGGGCAATTTCAGGTAGGACGAGCGGCGACATTACGTCGAAGAGCAGCATCCGCGTGTCTCGGCCCGATGGCTTCTCAGCCGTGACCCGTACCGTGACCAGTCGAGTTGCCACACACACGGCGACGCTGATCCATGGCCGTATTTCCTTTCCCGTGTCGGGGCATCTAATCCACACGTTGAGTTCGGTGGCATCAATTTCAATTCTCTCGCCGGGCATTGACGGTGCAGGCCTGCGATATCCGCGTTGAGCCCGGGCGTTGTTGGTGCGACGAGTCCGTGCTGTGCCCGCGAGAGTCAGTTCGGTGGACAGTATCCGGACGACAGCTTCGAGGCGGAAAGATGTGAGCAGTGGGTCGTTGATTCCCAGGTGGTCTAGCTCTCGCAGCACTCGCGTCTTCCTCGCTTGGAGACCCACCGTCGACTTGTGCCTCGCCAGATCCAATAACACTCGGTAGATTGTGTCCAATGTGCCCTCGCGGAGACCCAATCTCGGGTCGTCGGGGCGCGATTTGTCAGCGTGACGAGGAATGAGCGCGTGGATGCCGCCGCTCTCGAAATCCGAAACCATGCGATACAACTGAGCGCGTGAGTATCCACGGGTGCCTGCGAGATCTCGGGTCAGCGTCCGGAGTCTCGATGGCCGCGTGGTCAGTGCAGGGTTGTACCGAGGATCGCTGTCGGGGCCGACAACTCCTGACGGGTCCCCGTGGATCACAGTGCGTGCGTGTGCGGCTCGTTCGATCGTTTGCAACTTGACGTGCGTCGGTAGATCGTCGAGTAGGTCGCTGTCGCTGGTGTCGGTGATCCTCGGCTGATCGATCATGCAGAAGTCATTGAACATCCAAATAGCCTGCAGCAGAGCTGTTTCGATGTACTCGCCGGCATCATTTCGCAGAGTCGCAGTTGGTGGGGTCAGTGTCGCCGCGATCGAGATCACCGTACATAGCTGCCCGTCCACCTCGAAGCGGGTTCCCAGGCCGAACGTGTTGGTATTCATCGCCATGCCACCTCCGACGCCTGCGTGATGGGCCGGTCGAGATCGACGTCGAGATGGCACTGCGCGAGCGCCCGCAGAGCCCGTCCACGTCCTACCGGGCCGCCGCCGAACGCATCCGACACTGCACCAAGGCTTTTCGTTGACTGAATGTCGCTACCCGCCACCCACCAAGGCTCTTTCATGGCAGGCGCTTTCCACCGGAGCGCGCCGAGCAGGCGAAGATTCACAGTTCGCTGGCGCGGCATCGTCCCACATACGCGGTAGTCGATGCCGTGCGCCCGAAACGTTTCCGGAAGTAGCTCGGTCAGTATCACTCGGGCGTACGTGCCCATGTCGTCTTCGGCGCGCACGCTGACGATCTCTACACCACTGTCGCAGGACACTAGGAGGTCCGGTATTTGAAGGATGCACCGCTCCCCAACGGGCCAAGACAGCACACAGGCCTGGCTTTGATAGCGGTGCACGTCGGCTCGGCGGTCGAGTTCCATCATCCAGAGTTGCTCGAGCTTGGATTCGGCCCATACTACGGCTGGTAGGCCAGCAAAACGGGCAGTATGGATCATCAGGTTTGAGCGTGAATGCATATGTGACCCCAGCCGGCGCACCGGCATCACGGACTCGACATTCGTTCTCGTCAGGGTTGCTACCGGCGCGATGCGGGTGTCTGCGCCGTCCCACAAAATCACGCTGCATTCGGCGACGGCCTTGGCCCGGATTTGTGGATCGCGAAGTGCGTCGAGCGCATCCCGGCGGGGCAATGCGCGGCGGAGGTGCGCAGTGATCTGTTTGGGTGAGCGACGAACTCCTCGGCGCGCACTCACAGAAGTGCCTGGTACCAGCGGCGATCTCATCGTGGACCCCAGACTGGTAGCCCGGCACAGTGGTCGAGTACAGGTCGATCTGCCGCTTCAAGGAGTCGATCCGCAACGAATAGAACCTTGACAACGCCCGATGGGCAGGCTGAAATAGACATAACAAACCTCCAAGTCAACAAGGTGAGTTTGGGTGAGGCAGCGGCGACCACCGCTGTTGAGATTTGAGGAAAAGCCGGGTTGGCGCCCGGCTTTTTCCATGCCCAGAATGGCTAGGGACCGTCACGGCTTCGTCGCGAGCACTCGCATTCAAGAGCGTCAAGAGCCTCAGCAGTTACTGCACTGAGCGTGCGCTGGGACAGCCGTGCGCGCTCGTAGAGGCGTTGGGCAGTCTTAGCGGGCAGTCGGACCTCAACCCGCACGGTGTCGTCCGGCTCGAAGTTCCTCGTCGTGCGTCGCCCAAAATGAGCCGACGGAAGTTCTATCATCGAGTGCGCCATCCTTTCGCCGTGTTTCAATTTCTGGTCGGCGCACCTCCGATGTCACACAGAGTACCGGCTCGGCCCGGTACTCCACAATGGATTCGACCGTCGAATTAGGTGTGCAATATTTCGAAATATGTGGTGGAGCAGCGTGATTGCTGTCGGGCAAGCGTGTGTCACCGCCCCGATCAATGATCGGGTGGGGTCCTGTTCCGGTTCGGCTCCATGATTGGCTCTGGGCCGCGACTGACTTGACCGGATTGGAAGTTGACGCTCGTAGAAGGTAGGCCAAACGGGACGTCGCGGCTCACAATCTAGCGAAGTTTCTTGCTGCAATGGTGCCGGCGCACATACTCTGATTTGATCGCCGAGTACGCGATTGAGGAGGTGATCTGTGATGAGTGCACTCTCGACTGGCGCGCGGATCGAGAAGGCGAGGCTCGCTGCCCAAATCGCAAGCCGACGCGAACTGGCCGACAAAGCTGGTATCTCCCCGTCCACTCTCTCGCGCATCATCGCTGGCACCCAGCCGGCGAAGGCGAACGAGCTACTCGCTCTCGCGATGGCGCTCGGTTGTAACTTGGCCGAACTGGCAGGCATCGCCACGACGGCTGGACACCTCCAGTGCGGAGCTCGGCCGGACAGTGGCGCGAACTTTGAGGTGATGCGAGAGCAACTGCTCCAGTTCTTCGAACTCAACTCCTACCTGGACGAGCAGAGCATCAGCCTCCGCCAGTAAACACAGAGACAGACGTCAGCAATCACGGGCAGCGCCCTCGCTCGAGCTAACGCGACATCCGCCGCGTAGCTTCGATTGCTTCAAACCCTTTTTCTTGCATAGTGTTTCGCTCGTGACCTTGTAGTTCTTGTAGGGGATGCGGGCAGGCGCATTTGCTGGGGAAAGCTTGTGCGGCTTCCTTTCGTCTTCCGGTGGCTACGGCATTAGGGGGTGCAGCAACGGCATTGCGAGTGCAGCAATGAATCAGGTCTGAAGTCGATCAAGGTGCAGAACTTGCCGCAGTTTTCAGGCTCGGGGCTCTTCGAGCGTCGACCGCGGATCGAAGTCGGTGGACGCATGACTCAATCCGAGGCCATCACCAATTTCTTCTGAATCACCGAACTCGTCTGACCAAACAATCCGTCGGAGGTCAATCCGCAACGGATGAGGGTCTGGCCAGGTGCCGCTCCCTCGCCCAACTCCGCTGGGCGTCCGAGAAGTCTCTAGTGCCACACAATCCACCGCCGAGTGGACCTTGGGCCGCGCCTCTCCCCACATTCGACAGAGATCCGAGGAGAAGATCGGACCTGGCGGAGCAGTTCACCATCGCCGAGTTCACCGGAGGACCAGCAGCGCATGTCGAAGTCATCGAGATCGCGATCTTGGTGCCGGCTCTTGGCCTGGCAGACGAGCTGCTGTAGGCGAGGTTCGCTCTGTCTGCAGCATCCGAAACAACCGCGCTTCGTTGCCGGTGGTAGAGGAAGCCCGAAGCGATCATCATCTCTCGCAAAATCGCATGCCTTGGGAAAGGCGGTTTGTGATTCATCAGTACTGTGAGTCGCTTCATCCGGCCCCAAAACGATGCGCGGGTTCGGTGATGCTGACGCCGGATGACGCTCCGGCGCCGCCTACTGACTGTCGGCATCGCACAATATCCGAATGATGACAACAGATTCGCCGCATGGAGATTCGCGAGTAGACAGGCCGCCAGTTCTTGAGCCGCCACCTGGATCGCGCGGCACGCGGATCGGGTTCTTTGCAGGCACCGCGCTCGCTACGGTGAGTGCCGCCTTGTTTATAGTGTCGGGATTTGCGATCCTTTCCGGAGGTTCGGGGGTCGCGCAGCCCGTTGCGACAATCCTCGGTGGAGCTGGCGTTCTCGGGGCCGGTGTCCTCACTTTCCGATCCGCACACAACACTCGAATTAGTGCGGAGAGAACCGCCGCTGAACAACTCACACATGCGGCAACCGAACTTGAACACGCGAAAAGCGTCGCGGCAGACGAGAAAGCGAGACACGAGAAGCAATTTGAGGAGCAGCGACAACAAAGCGAGCTTAGTCGGGCGGAGCAAACGAAGACGGACGAGCGCAACCATCACCGAGAAGTGATACGAGACTTACGATCTCGATACACCACCTGCGCCGAACAACTCGCCCACGAATCCGCTGCTATCCGGCTCGCTGGCGTCTACGCCCTCGCATCCCTTGCCGACGACTGGCAGCAACAGAACGACCGCAATGAGAAACAAGTCGCCATCGACCTACTCCGCGCCTACCTTCGCACCCCCAACACTCACACTCCAGAACTGATCGCGGCCATGCTGCCAGATACGGGCGAGCTGGAAGTGCGCAAGACTATCCTCCTCGCGTTGCACAACCGCTCAGCTGAAGAGACCTCGGATCCGAAAAGCTGGAAAGGATTCGACTGCACCATTAGCCGTGCGGACCTATCCAACTTGAATCTGACCTCCTCAGACATTCCCGGAGCATTCCTTCGGAGTGTGAACCTATCCGGTGCGATTCTGACCGGTGCGAACCTGACGTCAGCGAACCTGGGTGGCGCAGATTTGGTATCCGCGGACTTGACTTGGGTAAATCTTTCTGGTGCGAAATTGTTTCACGCGGACTTGACGGGTGCGATCCTGGTTGACGCAGATTTGTCGAGCGCGAACCTGACCCGCGCGGATTTCTCCGGGGCTCATCTATCTGGTGCGAACCTGACTTCAGCGAACCTGACCTCGGCGAACTTGCTAGATGCCGTCATGTTCACTGTGAACCTGTCTGGTGCGAATCTGTCCAGTGGAAAGTTGTCCGGTGCGGACTTATCTGACGCGAATCTATCTGGAGCAAACTTGACCGGAGCGAAGTTATCCGGCGCAGATTTGGGGTCCGTGAACCTGACCGCAGCAACATTAGTTGACGCGGACTTAACGAACGCCGATCTCACCGAAGCGAACCTGACCAACGCGAACCTGCACGCTGCAAATCTCGCAGGTGCAAAGATTGAACGTGCAAACCTTAGCCACATTTACTGGAGTGCGCTCACAGTGTGGCCGGACGAATTCTCCCCGCCCGCGTCACGTGACCGCCCCTAGGCGGGGAAGGGGGTGTCTACGGTTCGCCTAGGCAGTGCCTCAATATCGGCCATTACCGAGCGATGATCCACGCGAGGGCAACAGCGTCACTTCTGGCCGATGGTTCCGGCTGAATTCCGTCATGGATGCCTCCATCCCCTCGTCCCCGGGAGCGCTTAGCGTTCTGGCGGCCGGGTTCATGAATCCCGGGAGTAGCAGTTTCTGGCGTAGCGGTGCACCGCGTGGCTGTCGGTGAACCGGACTGACAGTGATCTAACCTATTGCCTAGCGAGGCGCCGACACGAGAGGGCAGGAATAAATAGTGGACAAGTTTGACGAGGGGTTGCGCTGTCAAGATGTTCATGCTGGACTACGAAATGTCAATCCCAATTCGGGAGTCCTAGTTCCGCTCGCCGGGACCCAGATGATCGGAATGGCAGCCAGTGTGGCGGCACTCGTTCGCGGATTGGACGTTGTTAGTGACGCGCAAGCACTGCGAGCGGTCGCGGCCGAGCAATTGGATGTGAGTCCGTATGCTTTTGACAACGTCATAAGATCTCTCGCGGATCTGGAATTTATCCAGGGTGTCGTCTACGAATCTGATCGGGTTGTCCGATTCACTGAAACTGTCCCATTTTACGACGATTTGTACGGCCGCCTTGGGGAAGCGTGGCGTGAAAAGCAGCCGACGGACCTCGAAGAGCAAATGGTTATTGCTGTCGATCGACTGGCTGAATCTCCGGTCCCGGTGGAGGAACTTGCAAGCCGGGCGGGTCTGGACTCCACGGACCTCCCGAGATTAATTGAAATCGGAGCACAATCCCAGTTAATCAAGACCATCGAAGTCTCGGGCGGGTTAGTCGCATACTCGCCATTCTTTGGGTTTGAGAATCCAGCTCTACTGGCAGAGTTGATACGGGATCACGGACCAGCGCAAATAGCGGACGCATTCGCGGCCGTCGTTGGTGAGCAAGGTCTGCCTGTCGAGTCGGCGAACAAAGTTCTCATAGACGCAGTTGGAAGGGGTCTGATACTCGCGCCTGCCGTTGAGTTGCCCGGAGGAACCTTGCAACCCTTTGCTACCCTCCCTTACAGCCTGGACTCAACGCTACTGAGGTCGAGGAAGCCAGTCTTGGAGAAGGCTCTCGCTGTGGTCGCTTGCCTCCGCTGTGGGCAGCATTTTGGCGGCTACAATAATTTGTCGGCCGCTGGTTTGATTAATGTCATTGACAAACTACTCGACCCAAATCGTGGATATCTTAATCCGCGAGGGGAGCATGAACGTCAATATCGCCTGATGCACCGCAGTGGCCTCATTGCCTTTGGGCCCGACTTAAGGCATGGGGGTACATGGGTGACACCGCGTTTCATCGACACCACTGATAATAGGGAAGCGCTCGGAATTGCGAGAGACTTGCTGTCTCAGGGTCAGCAAATTGAGGGTCGTGGCGGCGGGGACGAAGCTCGTAAGATATTGGAACTCGGCGCGCCGTACACTGCGCCGATGCAGACCCTCAATCGAATGAAGAACAAGCCTAACATTGATGATAAGTCCTGGCAGGCGGTTATCGATAAAGCGTTGGGGAGAGGCGCACGGTGAGTGAACTCGATTTGGGGCTCAAAGTCGCGGCACGCCGGTTGTTGTGGCGCATGGGATACACAACGCGTATCGATGTTCAACTCCGGAGCGTGGGCGGAGTTGCGACTGCTTCGGCTGGGAGCCCTCGTCGGTCGGCTGGGGCGGAGTCGTTTACAGATCTTGATGTGCTTGGCCTTACGATATCTGGTGGCTACCGAGTTGAAAGTGCCATCGTAGACTGTAAAACCACTGCCAAGGGATCTACCGGCCGAATGTTCTGGGTTCGTGGAGTCGCGGATCTATTCGCTGCCGACGCAGCGTATATGTTGCGCGAGACCGACGTGTCACACGCAGCGAGACAGCTCGCGAATCGACTCCACATAACAGCATTGAATAGCAAGGAGCTAGCTCAGGCGGAAGCATTTCATCCAAGCGACCTTCCGCTGAATTCCGGGCCAGTGTCTTGGCTGTTTGATCGCGATAAGACCCAAAAAGTTCTCCACGCATTTAGTGGTCTGGATGGACGGCAGAGAGAGCTGCGTCACTATCGAGAGTTTGATTATTGGGTGGGAGAAGCATCCCGAATCAAGGTCCGAGGTAGTCACGAGAAAATTGACCACATCGGCCGCCAA
>Ga0224733_1177_pt1 | contig 11161 bp, 5 predicted proteins | sample IA12soil_GW_FP2_FD_161642 | JGI IMG/M metagenome (GOLD analysis project Ga0224733, IMG submission 161642) | Enriched cells from agricultural soil in Iowa, United States - IA12soil_GW_FP2(-) | ecosystem: Environmental > Terrestrial > Soil > Agricultural land | place: USA: Iowa | collected 2017-05-08
TAAAATTTTTATTCTCATGTCCTGGTCTGCACAATTTTAGTAAGGCAAAACGTTGTAAATCGCTCAAATTTTTCCATTGATTAAGATTAATTGGTAAGTTGAATTCACTGGCTTTTGTTAAAAATTTTTCTGGAATTTTTTCTATATTTGACCATTCAGGGTCATCTTCAATTTGCAAATTTGTTGGGTCTAAACCGGTGTATTTTTTTATAATAATTTTTGTATAATTATAATATTTTTTTTTCTCTTTTTTAGTTGTAATATTGATTGATGCCAGTTTTTTCTTTTCGTTTAAACTCATCATTGCCCATTCTTTTAATTTTAATTTTATTCCTACTTCATCCATTTTAAATCTTACAATCATTGGAATACAACGAACATTTTCCTCAACAAAATCTTCTTCAAATTGAAAATATTCTATTTTTTTTGTATGTTTAAAAAAATAATGTAACTTATTTAAGTTAATATGTTTTTTTATTTTCATCACTTTTCGATTTGTAATTAAATCTATACAGTCATTATTTTTTTTTTCTTCTGTTAAATTCATACATTCTGACATTTTTTTCTCTAAAATGGTCTGTACTTCAGGCCTGCAGCTGCCGCAACCCATACCCGCACCGCTGGACTCGCATAATGATTTTAAATCATTATATCCCTGTTTAATTTTGTTAATAATATTACCTTCACCGATGTTGCCGCAACTGCAAATCAATTTACCCAGTAGCGGCTCTGTTTTATTGCCTGAACGCAATAATAACAGACGTTTTTCTGAAAGCTCTGTTTTGTTCTCGATTAGATCTTTAAAATCAAGGAACTCAGTTTTATCTCCGATTAAGATTGCCCCTATTAATCGGTCATTGTGAATGAGGCATTTTTTATAATAGCGTTTGGCCTTATCTATAAAAACTACCTCTTCATACTCTTTATTGTCAGGAGATTCAATAGTGCCTATGGAAACAAAATCTGTTCCACGCATCTTTAAAATATTCATAAATATTGAGCCTTCATAATATTTTGAAATATCGCCTGAAATATATCGTGCTGCTATGTCAGCCTGTTGTTCTGCTGCAACTGTAATCCCATACAAAAATCCTTTAAACTCTGCAATTTCCCCTACTGAAAAAATATTTGGATCACTGGTTTGCAAATATTCATTTACTATCACGCCTCGTTTACAATTCAACCCGCAATCTTTTGCAAGTTTAATATTCGGTACTGTACCTATAGCAATTATAATTGCCTGGCAATCAATTATTGCACCACTTTTTAATTTGATTCCTTCAACAGAATTATTGCCAATTAAGCGCTCAATTTCATCATTATAATAAATTTCTATATTTTTACTATACAACTCTTCGTGCAATAGTTGACTACCCAGCTGGTCTAATTGCTTGTCCATTAATCTTGAATTACGATGAACAATGGTTACATTCAAGTTTACTTCACGAAGCGAAGCTGCTAATTCTATTCCTAATATACCACCACCAATTATAATTACTTTTCCTTTGGCAGGGTCAATATGATTTTTAAAACTATCCGCATCGTTTCTGTTCCTCATAGTGAATATGCCTTTCAATGGAGGTACATCCCGGAGCTTAGCAGCCCGGCTACCGGTTGCTATCACCAATTTATTATAGTGATGTATTTCCCCATTGCTATCAGTTACTGTTTGATTTAATCTGTCAATTTGCTCAATACTTGTACCTCTGTGTAATTTAATGTTTAATTGATCTTCATCATCATCTGTCATTTTTACTAAGTGTTGCCAGTTTTGCCAACCACTAATGTAATCTGGCAGCATAACCCGATTATAAAAAGGAAAGGCTTCTTTGCTAAAAACAATAATTTCGTCTGCTTTATTTCGATCACGATAACTCTTTATGAACCCAAACGCGCCTGCTCCTGCACCTATTATAATAATTTTTTCTTTTGCTTTTTTATATCCCTGTATCTGAACGGCAGTATATTTAAAATCAGGTTCTTTTGATTTTGGGTCAACTAAATTATTAGTAAGGTTGTTTGCCCTGTTTAGATCGCTTTTTAAAATTTTTCCCCAATGCATTGGTAAAAAAACGACTCCTTGTTTTATGTTTGATGATATTCTTGCTTTCACCCGCACTTGTCCGTTTTTACTGTTAATTTCTACCAAATCATTTTCTTTGATATTTCTTTGGGATGCATCATCAGGATGTATTTCTAAAAATGATTCAGGAATGTGAAGTTTGAGTTTATTTACTTTTCCTGTTTTACTCATGGTATGCCATTGATCTCTGATTCGCCCGGTAGTAAGTATTAAAGGAAAAATTTCATCCGGCTTCTCCAGTTCAATATGATCATTGATGGTATGTATAATTGCCCTTTTAGAAGGTGTATCAAACTGATGGTTTGTAAACAATCGTTTAGTACCACTCCCTTTTTCACCAGAGGGGTAGGGCCATTGTACCCCATTTTGTGTTTTTAATATATTATAACTTAAACCACTAATGTCAATTTTTGTATTTTTAGTAAGTGCACAATGCTCATCAAAAATTTCTGATGATGTTTTATAGTTAAACTGTTTATAACCCATTTTTTGCGCAAACCTGCAAATAATTTCAGCATCTGGTAAGGCTTCTCCCGGGGCATCTACAATTTTGTTCAAGTAAGAAATTCGTCTTTCAGAGTTGGTCATTGTTCCTTCTTTTTCAGCCCATGTGGCTGCAGGAAGCACAATATCTGCATATAGTAAAGTTTCCGGTTTATTAGACGCTTCCTGAACTACAACGAATTTTGCTTTTTTTAGTGCATCTTCTGCCAATCGAACATTAGGCAGGCTAACCAATGGATTGGTGGATACAATCCATATTGCCTTCAGTCTGCCATCGTTTAATGCTTCGAACATTTCCGTTGCTGTGTACCCGGGTTTAGGAGATATTTGCTTTCCTTTCCAAAAATTCTGTACATAAATTCTGTGTGCTGCATTGGCTAAATCCCGGTGTGCGGGTAACAGATTGGCCATGCCACCAACTTCCCTTCCTCCCATTGCATTAGGTTGGCCGGTTAGCGAAAATGGTCCGGAACCCGGCTTCCCAATATGGCCTGTAATAAGATTAAGGTTAATTAGACTTAGGTTTTTGTTAACCCCAATAACGCTTTGGTTCAGTCCCATCGCCCACATTGAAATAAATCCTTTTGCATTACCAATAAATGAAGCTGCCAAATAAATTTCTTTTTCTTCCAGACCACAGATAATTGCAGCTTCAGCAATTGTTCTTTGCATTACGTTATTTCGGTATTGTTCAAAACCCTCCGTACTACATTCTATAAAATTGATATCTATATCTCCTTGTTCAATTAAAGCTCTACCTATGGCATGATGCAATACTACATCTGTTCCGGGATTTAATTGCAGGTATAAACTAGCTTTAGTTGCAGTTTGAGTTTTTCTCGGATCACTAACAATAATTTTCAAATTAGGATTTGTTTCAAGAGCTGCCTCGATTCTTCGCCATAAGATAGGATGACACCATGCAGGATTTGCACCGGCAATAAAAATACAATCTGCAATTTCAATATCATCATAACTAACAGGCATACTGTCTTGCCCCAAACTCATTTTATACCCGGTTACTGCACTACTCATGCACAACCTGGAATTGGTATCAATATTATTGCTGCCAATAAATCCTTTCATCAATTTATTGATTACATAATATTCTTCTGTGAGGCATTGTCCGGAGGCATAAAAAGCAACTGAGTCCGGTCCATATTTTTCAATAATTGATGTAAAAACTGCGGCGGCCCTGTTTAAGGCCTGCTCCCACGATACTCGCTGTCGTAATTGGTTTTTATTATATCGCATTTCAGGATATAAAAGTCTGTCACTCTGATCCATTACTGTATAATGCAGATTCATACCTTTACTGCAAAGCATACCTTTGTTCACCGGATGTTCTTTATCGCCTTCAACAATTATGTTTCCATGTTGGTCATTATTTATTACAATACCACACCCCACGCCACAATAGCAACATGTTGTTTTCATTGCTGACTTATTCAATAAGCTATAATTTGTTTTTATGTCTTTTTGTTCAGGCATGAATTGTCCTTATTTCTTTCTGTTTTTTTTAACTTGCCTTGTTTATAATACAATTTTATGCTATAGCTAATTCTGTATTTGGATGAATAGATTCAGACTTTACCACCTTATAAAAACGAGTTATAAAAACTACAACTGCAACTGTAATTACCATATATCCGATATAGGTAAAAGCCTGTACATAAGAAATATTCGTTGATTTAAATAAAAATCCAAATAACATACCTCCTACATTGCCTCCGGCTCCAACAATACCACTAATAAGTCCTACATTTTTTTCATTGACAAAAGGAACAATACCATAGGTTGCACCATTTGCCATTTTTAGGAATAATGCAAATGAAAGCATGGAAATAATTGCAAAAAATAAAGTGCCTGCATGCGCAAAAATGATAATGCCTATACCCTCCAGCAAAAGCATCATGGCTAAAAGCCACCCTTTCCCTTTCATTCCGAACTTTTTTCCTATTTTATCAGACGCAACTCCTCCCAGCGCACGGGCAAACAAATTCATAAAGCCAAAGATACCTGCCCAAAAACCGGCAGAAGATTGTGATAATTTAAATGTATCAACAAAGTGCAGGGAAGCCACATTGTCGAAAGTTATTTCCATACCAAAGCTCATAGCATAAGCCAATGCAAGTGTCCATATCCGCCAATCTCGAATCACTGACCAATCTGTTTTTTTTCTCGAATTTTTAGCTTTGTTGAGTTCAGAAAAATTTCCTTCCGGAGTGTCTTTAGTATATCGGTAATAGAGTATGGCTACTAACAGCATCATGGTTCCCGGAATTATCATGGCATATCGCCATGCTTCATGTTTTGTAAAACCAGCAGCAACTATTGCAGCAAAAATCAGAGGCATTAACATATTTGTTACCCCACCTCCTAAATTTCCCCATCCTCCCGCTATAGCATTAGCGGTACCTTTGATGTTACCAGCGAACATAAGGGAAGTATGGAATTGGGTAATTACAAACGAAGCGCCTATTATCCCGATTGCTGCTCTAAATAATAAAAAACTGGTATAATCTTTTGATAAACCAACAAGGAAAACCGGTATGGATCCAAATATGAGTAAAAAGACAGCTGTTAATCGGGGGCCCCATATATCGCATAATTTTCCTATAATTAATCGGGCAATGATAGTAGAAGAGACAGAAATAATAACCAGATTGCCAATCTGTGATTTTGTAAGGTGTAGGTCAGTACGAATGGTTGGCATTAAAGGTGCAAGACCGAACCAGCCAAAGAAACAAACAAAGAACATTAGCCAGGTAATGTGAAAACTGCGCATTTGAACACCCCTGATACTGAATATATTTAATCGATTAAGTGGTTTTGTATTTGGAGAAACTTGCATAATAAATAATATTTTAGTTGCTTAAAATAGATAATAGTAATTAGGAAGCGTTGGGTTTTTATTTGAAAAAGAATTCAGGTTTTATATCTAACATAAGATAAGCCCAGTTTGCTCCTGATCTGGCATTTGCTATATTTTTTACATTAGGTGAGGTAAGTAAAGCCGTGCTAAAATAATGAGAATAACCTGACTCTATATTAACTTGTTTTGTAATACTATAAGAACCTACAAAGTCAAACTCAGTGCCCAATCCCTTTTTATTACTACTCAGGTTATTAGGGTTAACAATACTCGTTGCACTTGAGAATGAATGTAAATCTGCTGTAATCCAAAACTTTTCTGAGGGCGTGTATTTAGTTTTTAAATAAACATCAACCAATCCACCTTTACCAAATGGACTTGCTGCATAATAATAATCCATGAGACCCCAGAATTTATGGGGGGTTCCATACAAAGGATCAAAAGTATTGCTTGTATTACCGCTTTTACCACCGGATGTATAATCAATTCCAATTCCAGTGTTAATCTTTTTATTAAAAATATATTTTGCAAAACCACTGAGTAAATAAGAACTCAATGGTTGGCCTGTTGCATTTTTACCAAATTGATAATAGGTAGAAGCAGTTACAGCAACACTATTTAAAAAGAGGTCATTAAAATAGAGGCCGGTAGTGGCTCTTCCCCATACACCAGTTTGGAATATTTTTGTTGCATTACTATCTGTAGTATACTTATTGAATTGGTCTGTAAAAAACAGGAACGAAACATTTCCATTTGCCAATTTTTTACCTATGTATAAGAATTCCATACTTTTATACATGCTGCCGCCATTGGTGTTAGCAGCATAATTACCCGGCGGGGTGCTGTAGTAAATTGTACCTGAAGAATTTGAAGTATTTTGATTAAATGCACCAGCTAAATGTATCATCCATTGGTATGTTTCATATTTCAAAACAGCAGCGTCATGTGTTCTGGCCTGTTGAAGCCAATCGAGATTTCCAATGAGGCGTTGGTCATCATACACTAATTCCTGTCTGCCTATCTTTAAGCTTAGTGCTTTGTTTTTTAGGGTAGTGTCAGTAAGTAGTATTTCAGCCCATGCTTCATGCAGCATTAATCCATTGTTGTTTTGTGTGGTCGTTTGGTTAATTGTTGATACATCCTGCCCCCATAGCCTAACATCCTGTAAAGACAACCCAAATTTTAACCGATAAGATTTAAAACCGGCAATAAGTCGTGTGCGTTGCGAAATGAAGAAAGCAGGAGCTAAACCATTAGACAAAGGCGCACCCTGACCATCTCTGAACTCAGATCTTGGCCTTATTTGACCAGAAAGCGAAAATTGGGCTTGTAATGGTAAGAAATCAAACAAAAAGATTATACCAAAAATTCCCACAGCAATTAATTTTTTTTTCATGTAAATTCGTTTGGTTTTAAGTGAACGTATTTATTTAAAACATAGAGCCTGGGCAGGGTGCAATCTACCAGGCTTTATATTTTGAATGCTTTCATATAATATTTTCCTTGTGTTTATTGATGAAACCTATGTATACAAAATCGTTTTCCAGTTTAACAGGGAAAGTTCTAATATTACAATCTTCGCTTTGGTTCATACTACGCCCATCAATCAGCGAAAATGTTTTTTTATGAAAAGGACAAGCCACTTTTGGTTCATCGTTTTGAGTTCCAATTATTCCTCTGCTTAATGCCATTTGGTGTTTGTGTGGGCATAGATTTTGTGTTGCATACCATTCACCACGTCTGCTGAAATGGAACAATGCAATTTGTTCATTTTCATATTTAACACATACACCGCCATTTAAAGGGACGTCATTTTTATGACAAGCGGGTAGCCATATAACACTATTTTCCTCCAGCTCTGTTTGAGGATGTGAAATTTCTGTAGTTGTTACATTCATATTTTAATATTTATTTGTTTTTAATATTTCCCCTGACTTGTCCGCCTTTCCATAATCCAAACAAATAGTTTCTGATAATCAACTACTTATGATACTTTTTATCTATTTTGACCGCACTAACCAGGTCAAATGCTACACATTAGAATTGTAAAAACAAAGGGAAATTCTCGTTCTGTACAAGTTTATCATTATCAAAACAGTAAACGGGTTATCATCAAACATATTGGTTCAGGAACTACTAACGAAGAAATATTTGCCCTGGAAGAAATGGCCAGGCTATTTATTGCTGATTATACCAAACAATTATATCTATTTGAAGATTCCAAACCTGGCGAGGAGGCAGTATTGGTTAGTCAATGTGAATTCATAGGGATTTACCTTACTTATTTGTACGATGTATTGAGAGCCGTGCAGCACCAAATTGGTTATACTTTAGAAGCGGATGCTTTGTTGAATGATTTTGTAGTGATTCGAATCGTTGAGCCTGGTTCCAAACTTCGTTCTATTGAGTTAATAGAATCTTATTTTGGCATTAAACACCGCAGGCAACAGTTTTATGAATCAGCACATAAATGGCTTGTTTTAAAGGAAAGAATAGAGAAAAAAACGCTTGATTTTGCCAGAAAACAATATGGATTTGATTTTTCTTTATTGTTCTATGATGTTACGACCCTGTATTTCGAAACATTTACGGAGGACGAACTTCGCAAGAATGGATTTTCTAAAGACAACAAGTCGCAACAACCACAAATTGTGGTGGCACTCATGGTTACACCTGAAGGCTTTCCTGTAAGTTATGAGGTGTTTTCAGGTAATACATTTGAGGGTCATACGTTGATTCCTGTCATTAAATCTTTTATCAAAAAACATAAAGTAGAAAACTTTACGGTCGTTGCTGATGCAGCCATGATAAGTACCGAAAATGTGGAGGCATTGAGAGTAGAAAAAATCAACTATATAGTAGGTGCAAGGCTAGGTAATGTGTCGGCCCACTTGTTGGAAACAATAGATGCGAAACTTCCAAAAATAGATGGGAGCGTGATTCGGCTTAAAACAGAAAATGGCTATCTAATTTGTAGCTTCTCTAAAAAGCGCTATAATAAAGATAAATTTGAGATGAACAGGCAAATAGAGAGAGCAAAATTGATGCTGACTCAACCCTCAAAAATGAAGAGGGTAAAATACCTCAAATCAGGCGATAGTAATATGATGCTGAACGAAAAGCTTATTGAAAAAACCACAAAGCTACTGGGGATTAAAGGATATTATACAGACATTAAAGAAGCTGTTGCCGATAATGCAACCATAATAAGTCGCTATCATGATTTATATAAAGTAGAACAAGCATTTAGGGTCTCAAAAAACGATTTACAAACTCGCCCAATTTTCCATTTTAAAGAAGAGCCCATACAATTACATATACTTATTTGCTTTATGGCATTAGCTATATCAAAACATATTGAAATAACAGCAACATTGTCCATAAGAGCATTTTTAACCCATTGTAAAAAGATCACAGATGCCCGATTAATAAATAAAATAACCAAAAAAGAAATAAGAATGAGAGCTCATGTGCCGAATCATCTACAAGAAATTATCACAAAAATTCTTAGACCGCACTAAATCGGACAAGTCAGGACTATTTTCCTCCAGCTCTGTTTGAGGATGTGAAATTTCTGTAGTTGTTACATTCATATTTTAATATTTATTTGTTTTTAATATTTCCAATTTGCTGCTTTTTTCTGCTCTCTCAAATTTTCGAATTGAACAGTAGGATCTTTTTCAGAAGGTGCATTCACGAAATGCGAGAAGCGTTTACGCAATTCAGGTGATTCGACCACCTCTTTCCATTCGCATTTATAGCTGTTGATCAGTACGCTCATTTCTTGCTCTAATTGCTGATTAATACCAAGACTATCATTAATTATTACATTACGTAAATAATCAATTCCACCTTCCATTTTATTAAGCCAGGTTGCAGTTCGTGTTAATGGATCAGCTGTTTTTATATAAAACATAAGAAACCTGTCAAGATATTTTATGCATGTTTCTTTATCAATGTCAGTTGCAAGGAGTAATGCATGCTGGGGTTTAGAGCCGCCATTGCCACAAATAAATAGATTCCAGTCTTTTTCTGTAGCAATAATGCCAAAATCTTTTGATTGTGCTTCAGCACATTCACGGATACAGCCGCTTACACCACCTTTCAGTTTATGCGGTGAACGTAATCCACGATACCTTTCTTCAATTTCAATTGCAAAACTTACACTGTCATGCAGGCCAAATCTGCACCAAGTTGAACCAACGCAGCTTTTTACTGTTCGAAGTGCTTTCCCATATGCATGACCACTTTCAAAACCCGCTTCAATCAGTTCCTTCCATATTTCTGGTAAGTCATTTAAATGGGCACCAAACATATCAATTCGCTGCCCACCCGTTATTTTTGTATAGAGATTGTATTTTTTTGCAATTTCACCAATCACAATTAATTTATCTGGTGTAATTTCTCCACCCGGAATTCTTGGCACTACTGAATAAGTACCGCCTTTTTGAATATTCGCAAGATAACGGTCGTTAGAATCCTGCGCAGTGTCATTTCCTTTTTTTAATATCATTTCATTCCATAAACTTGCTAATATTGAAGCTACAGGCGGTTTGCATAATTCGCATCCATCACCCTTACCCAAAACATCCAATACTTCGTCGAATGATTTAAGGTTTTTTAGTTTGATTAAATCATATAATTCCTGACGCGAATAATTAAAATGTTCGCATATAACATTTCGAATATACTTGCCTTGTGTTTTCATTTCATGGAGCATCAAGTCTTTTACCATTGGCATACATCCTCCACAGCCGGTACCTGCTTTTGTACATTGTTTTATTGCGTCTATTGTTTCACATCCCTGCAATACTGAATGGCATATATCTTTTTTGGTAACACTTTCGCAACTGCATATTAAAGCTTCATCTGGAAGGCCTGAAACACCTGGTCCGGCTCCAGGTTCACTTCTGCCCGGCCCTAAAAGTATATCTTGAGGATTTTTAGGCAATACAAGTTTGTTTTTTGTTGTTTGCAACAACATGTTATATGTTTCTGCCTCTCCAATTAATATACCACCTAAAAGGTATTTACCATCTGCAGTTATATTTATTTTTTTATATATACCTTTTAGGGTATCTTCATATACAAGCGAACAACAATCAGTAGATTGAATAAAAGGATCACCAAAGCTGGCAACATCAATGCCAATTAATTTTAATTTGGTGCTCATGTCATAGCCATTAAATATTTTATTACCATTGGTAAGGTATGATACTACAACATCTGCCATTTCATAACCAGGTGCAACTAAACCGTAAATCATATTGTTATATAAAGCACATTCACCAATAGCAAAGATTCGAGCGTCACTGGTTTGTAAATTATTATTCACAACAATCCCTCCACGTAAACCAATTTCAAGACCTGCCTGTTTGGCAAGTTCATCTCTTGGCTTTATTCCGGCAGAAATTACCAGCATATCCACATCAATTTTTGAATTATCTGAGAAGATCATTCCTTGTATACAATCATCGCCAATAATTTCTTTTGTATTTTTATTCGTTTGAATTTTCAAACCAATTGCTTCTAATTTTGATTGAAGAATTTTTGAACCGATATCATCAATTTGTCGTGGCATAAGTCGGGGTGCAAATTCAATTACCTGTGTATGTGCTATGCCGAGGTCAATCATTGCTTTTGCTGCTTCAAGACCAAGCAGTCCCCCGCCAATTACTGCACCATTTTTTGCCTTTTTT
>Ga0224733_1141_pt2 | contig 11120 bp, 12 predicted proteins | sample IA12soil_GW_FP2_FD_161642 | JGI IMG/M metagenome (GOLD analysis project Ga0224733, IMG submission 161642) | Enriched cells from agricultural soil in Iowa, United States - IA12soil_GW_FP2(-) | ecosystem: Environmental > Terrestrial > Soil > Agricultural land | place: USA: Iowa | collected 2017-05-08
CAGGTCGATTTTCCAGTTGCCCATCTCTTGGCGACTTCAGGATCGCGGTACGATAAGAAAAGGCTTTCCCGATATCGTCTGCGCTTAACTCAAAATCGAAAATGTTGAAGTTTTCGACGATCCGCTCTTTTCTTACCGATTTGGGGATGTAGAATTTCCAATGAATTATTAATATCGTAAATCGAATTTGTAGATATTAGCCAACGAACTACGTAATTCGTCTCACTCACTTCACTATCCGTTTACGACCTGCCGCTGAACCGTTTGATCGCTTCCTCCGTCATCGGCGTGAAGAGGTTAATCAGGTTGCCGTCGGGATCTCGAAACAGCGCAGCACGGTTCCCCCACGGCATCGTGGTTGGTTCCTTGACCCACTCGGTGACAAATGGCTTCAAGCGCTCGTATTCGGCATCGACATCGTCAACACGGAACTCGAGGATGACCGTGTGATTGTCGGCCGCCACGGCGGAACCAGCACCGAACAGCTGCACCGTCTGGGAGTGGCCGATCGCCAGGGTGCACGATGACCCAACCAGTTCGGCAAAGACGGGCGCTGGGCGTTCCGCCGACACACCCATAACTTTCTCATAAAACTCGACGAGACGATCCACGTCGTCGGTAATGATGCGTACAGAAGCAAAATTCATGATATACCATCCTTCCTCTAATCAATGATGCAGTACCGTATCATATCATTTTGGGTCAAAATACTTCGCATTTATCCCCACTCCTTTACGGTTACTTTCCGAGTATAAAAAACCGCTACTGACAACAGTATGTCAGTAGCGGTTTAACATTCGTTTTTGAATTACCGGGCAGTTATGTTCATTGTGCGGATTGGGCTTTTATTCCATGAACGAGCGCTCGTTCGCGATATCGTATGTTAGAATGTCCATTCTCATCCTGTTTCCCCACTTATTTAAAAAGGGCGCCGACTTATGTCTTTCAACATGGGCCGACAGCGATTCTTGATCTTGCCACCGCTGGACCGTCAGCATGCGTCCGGCGCGCGCATCTTCCGTAGTAAAGGCATAAAAGAGGCATCCTTTTTCGGCTCTCGTGCTGGAAACGACGGACTGAACGTCTGCAGTAAACTCATTCACATCAGACGGATTTAGGTGAACGTAACCCATGAGTATAATCATGGTTACACGACCGTGAGCACAATCTTGCCTTGAATGTGCCCACCGGCTGCACGTTCATGCGCCTTGCGAGCATCGGCAAGTGGAAACGTGCTGTCGATAGCGACGCGAACCGTCCCGGCATCAAGCAAGCGCCCTAATTCCGCCAGCTGCTGGCCGTTTGAGCGCACTTGGGTCATCGAGACCGTTACACCCAGTTTCGCGGCCTCCTCGGCATCGGAGAAGCCTAGGAACACCGGGAACAAAGCGCCGCCACGCTTGAGCGTACGCAAGAAACGACCGGTGGTTGGACCGCCGAGGGTATCAATGACGAGATCCATGTCATGCGCGACGTCCTCGGGAAGGCTCTTGGTGTAATCGATGAATTCGTCGGCACCGAGCTCACGCAGGAACGACTCATGCGACCCCGATGCCACCGCGATGACGTGCGCACCCTTCCATTTGGCCAGTTGTACCGCGAAGTGCCCCACGCCGCCCGCAGCACCATTGACGAGCACCGTCATGCCGTCCAGCGGCACCGGGCGATGCATCTCCGGTTGAAGCGGGTTCGGTTCATTGTGCCCCAGTTCGATCAGAAACTGCCACGCGGTGAGGCCAGCCATCGGCGCCCCAGCAGCGTGCACGTGATCGATGCCAGCCGGCCTGAGTGCAAGGTCCGACGCTGGCGCGGCGACGTACTCAGCATAAGCGGCGCTCTCTCCAAAGCTAGGAAAGCGAACCATGCCGAAAACTTCATCGCCGACGGAGAAATCCTGCACATCCGTGGCTACCGCCTCGACAACGCCCGACACGTCCGACCCCAGAATGATGGGAAAGGGCACAGGCGGCCGCCACTCAGGAGGAAGCGACTTATACCCGTCACGCAGGTACCAGTCGGGGGGATTCATGCCAACCGCGTGAACGCGCACAAGCACCTCACCTGGCTTCAGCTCGGGAAGCGGCGCCTCCTCGTAACGCAGCACCTCAGGGCCGCCGAATTCATGCAAACGAATCGCCTTCATTGTATCTATAGACATCATGCTTTCTCCTTTCATGTAGATGAGTTATACTTACCAGAGCAGTGCTCCGTATAATCGGATCACTGTTCCGTTTAGATTATAAGGAGCACTGCTCCGATTGTCAAGGAGGAATTCTATGCGAGCCGATGCAATGAAAAACTATGAGCACATACTCGAAGTCGCGAACGTCGTTGTAACCGAGCACGGTGTCGATGCATCGCTGCGCGACATCGCTCGCAGAGCTGGTGTCGGGCTAGGCACACTGTATCGTCATTTTCCGACGAGAGAGGCGCTGCTCGAAGCTTTGCTCCGTTCAAGCTTCGATGAGTTTACGACAAAGGCACGTGAGCTCGAAACGGCGAGTTCACCCGATGATGCACTCGTATCGTGGCTACGCGACGTCGTTACATTTACGGGCAACTATCAAGGTGTTGTGGACGTGATGATGGCAGCCAAGGAGGACCCGGAGTCCGCACTCCACGCTTCATGCGTCACGATGCGCACGGCAGGCACGCGACTTCTTACTCGTGCTCAGGCCGAAGGTCTGGCGCGTAGCGACATGGATGGGGATGACCTGTTCTCGCTAGCTGCTGCGCTTGCGTGGCTCAGCAACCAGCCCTCGTCCGCGCCACGGGCTGAGCATCTCTTCCGTATTATCGCGAGCGCGATCTTGACGGATCGATCGAGCAGCAACTTCCGGGCGCAGCTAAATTAGTGCTACCCTACTAAACTGCAAAACGGCAGGCCGCCGCAGTCCGGAAAAGAAAGCCGGAGCGGTGGCCTGCCGTTTTGATCTCTTTTTCAAAATTTTTGTGGAAATTGACAAAATCCTATAGTTTAATCAAGGGTTCATGCTCCGCTTGGATAGGGAATAATTTCTGGGCGGTCTCGATAAAGGTTTTTACCGCAATGGTACAGTCCTCCACAGGACCGGAGACGATGTGAATATCCCGGTAGGCTGCTGGTGAGATGCGTTTGAGGATGAGGCCAGAAGGCAGGTCCAACAGGGACAGCTCAGACATGACGGCCAAGCCTTCGCCTGCAGCAATCATTTGAAGAGCCGTTCTGTAGTTGTAGAGAATGTATTGAATATTCGGTTCTTCCCCGGCACTGTCGAACCATTGCAGGACAGGAGGCTCGTAACCGGCTTTGCAAATCAGCATAGGCTCCTCCCGCAAATCTTCCGGGCTGATGATGGACTTTTCGCTTAAAGGGTGATCATCTCTCATCACGGCATAAATGCCTTCCCGATATAGTGGATGAGAGTGAGTTGTTTTATCCGAAGGAATAAGAAACCCGACATCGATGACCCTGTTATCCAGCCATTCCTGTATGTCCGCAATGGTACCTTCAAGAATGCTGAATTCGAGCTTTGGATATTGTTGTTTGATATGGCTGATGATCTTCGGAACAAAATAAGAAGCGGCAACCGGAAATGCGCCGATTCGGACGCTGCCGGTTTCCATTCCCTTTTCGCTGGCGATTTCCTGGTCGACCTTATCATACCCTTGAAGAATCTCGCGGAAGATCCGTACGATTCGTTCTCCAACTGGCGTGAGGGCAACGCCCAGACGCCGGTCTCTAATCAGCAGCGTTACTCCAAGCTCGCGTTCCAGAGCGGTGACCGCACGGCTGACGGCAGGCTGTGTCATATTCATCTTTTCCCCGGCGGACGTAAAGCTTCGGGTCTCCGAGATCGCAACAATCAATTGAAGAAGTGATTTGTTCATACCAAATTTGATATCTCCTTCATGATTTATATTCATTTTATTTATGTTAAGGGTTATTGTAACATGACTATAGAACAAGAGAAAGACTTGGAATAGAGTGGGGAGAGGTGTTGGGTAATGAAAGCTAAAGCATGGCTTTTTCTAGTATTGGCTAATCTGTTCTGGGCAGGGAATTTGATCTTCGGCAAAGCGGTTACGGCCGATTTCCCACCGGTCTGGGCTTCCTTCCTGCGCTGGGCGATTGCAGCTGTCGTATTAATCCCGATGGCCCAACTGGTGGAGAAACCCAATTGGTTGAAAGTGTGGAAAAATAACTGGGGTCTTCTATTATTCTTTTCACTAGTAGGCGTTGTATTCTACACGCTGCTTACCTATACAGCACTTCAGCATACTTCATCGACAAACGGCAGTCTGATCAACAGCTTGACTCCGGCAGTTATGATCGTGTTGTCACTGTTGTTCCTGAAGGACAAGATTTCGGTGTGGCAGGGAGTGGGACTCGTCTTATCTTTCCTGGGCGTATTAACGGTATTGACGAAGGGACACCTCCTTGGCGTGTTCAGCACGCATTATAACCAAGGAGACGGCATTTTGCTCATAGCCGTGTTCCTGTGGGCCATCTATTCCATTGTCAACAAAAGGGCGCAGCATCTGCCCCCGATTACTTTTGTAGCCTTTACAGCCTTCATCGGCGTTATTTGTATGGTTCCGCTGCTGTTTATGCAGCCTTTGCAGACCGGGCATATTACTGCAATCGGCATTACCGGGGTCATCTATTTGGGATTGTTCCCATCCATCGGTTCGTTCCTGTTCTGGAACCAGGGAGTCAAGGTACTTGGACCGGGCAAAGCCGGGATCACGATGAATCTGATGCCGATTTTTACGGCCATCCTGTCTGTGATGACAGGCCAGGCATTACTGGTCTCCCAGATGGTTGGCGGTGTTATTGTGATTACAGGGATGCTGCTGTCCGCTAACCTCATCCGATCGGGAAAAGCCGGGACGAAACCGATATGTATTCGGTCAGGCCAGGACTGTGCACATTAGCAATCCATGAGAAACCGGACATGCTGTTGGATGATAAAATGCAGACATAAAGGAGGTTGCATATGGAACGTGTAATCTTGAATATGAATGTGCGAGAAAACCAGGGAGGAGAGTCAGTCGCATGGCAAAGATCGTTTTCGCATTGAACCAGTCTCTGGACGGATTCGTCGACCACGACCACCCGTCATTTCAGCCCGACCCCGTGCTATTCCGTCATTTCATCGACGACGTGCGCGGCCTGGCGGGCTGCCTGTACGGGCGCCGAATGTACGAGACCATGCGGTATTGGGACGAAGACCATTTGGAATGGGATGCGCCGGAACGGGAGTACGCAGCGGCGTGGCAAAGCAAACCGAAGTGGGTGGTGTCGAGGACGTTAAAGTCCGTCGGTCCGAACGCTTCTCTGATCGAGGGCGACCTCGCAGCGGCCATACGTGAGCTGAAGGCTCAGCATGAAGGGGAGATTGAAGTTGCCGGGCCGGAGTTGGCCCACAGTCTAACGGAGCTCGGTCTCGTTGATGAGTATCGACTCTATCTCCATCCAGTCGTGCTGGGTCACGGCAAGCCGTTCTTCGCCGGTCCGCGGCCGCCGCTGCGCCTCGTGGCAAGCGATCGAATTGGCGAGAAGGTGATCAGGTTGACCTACGTTCCAGCTTAGTTGTGCGGTTGACTCAGCGGCCTAAAGGGCACGTTACTTTCATAGGGATTCTCCGGCTGTAGCGGCAGTCAGAGGATCCCTTATTTCGAGGAATGGGAAAAGCCAAGAGGGTGAACATCACCTTCTTGGCTTTTGTGGTGTAGTGGCGGTAGAGGGGAGTTTAATTAAGGTTTACAGATCGAATTTCCAATTGCCCATCCTTTTGGCGGTATTCGGATCAAGGTACGACGGGAAGGAGCTTTCCCGTGTATCCAGGGTCGAAATCTGTTCCATATCCTCTGGACGGAGCTCAAAATCGAAAATGTTGAAGTTTTCGACGATACGCTCTTTTCTCACTGATTTTGGAATCACAACGATTCCACGCTGGACAAGCCAGCGAAGCACGACTTGGGCGACAGACTTGTCGTGTCTTTCTGCAATGGAGGCCAGCACTTCGTTGCCGAACAAGTCGTTAAGTCCTTCAGCGAACGGTGACCACGACTGGTGCTGTACTCCCTGTCCTTTCATAAAAGCGGCGCTCTCGATCTGTTGGTAGAACGGATGCGTTTCGATCTGATTGACGGCGGGCACGATTTCGTTATGCACGATAAGGTCCATCAGACGGTCGGGCAGGAAGTTGCTGACGCCAATCGCCTTGATTTTGCCTTCGCGGTACAGGTCCTCCATCGCGCGCCAAGCGCCGTAGTAATCGCCAAACGGCTGGTGAATCAGGTACAGATCCAGATAGTCGAGCTGGAGCTTTTTCAGGGACTTGGCAAATGCCGCCTTGGCACTTTCGTAGCCGGCATCCTGAACCCAAAGCTTGGTTGTGATGAACAACTCCTCACGCGGTACGCCGCTGCGCTTAATCGCTCGTCCGACTGCTTCCTCATTCAGATAACCGGAGGCGGTGTCGATCAGGCGGTAACCGGCCATCAGCGCTTCATATACCACATTCTCGCATTCTTCTGCATCGGGAATTTGGTAGACACCGAAGCCGATGATCGGCATTTGTACTCCGTTATTTAAAGTCACAGTTTGCATTGTCATTCCTCCCATGGGTTAAGTGTAAAACGGCAAACGGCCGCGAATCCCGGAAATCGGGCACCTCAGCGGGGCTTCCGCTTACGGCCGGTTTGCTTTACAATAAGCCTACTACCTTCGTGTAACACGAAGGCAAGCCTCTATCAAAAATTTATTTTCCAAGGGGGATTACCATGCATACGGTCAAAGAAGCCGCCTTGATCACGGGACTTACCGAGCACGCTGTGCGCTTTTACACGGATAAAGGCCTAGTGCCGAGCGTACAGCGCGATAAAAACAACATCCGGATGTTCGACGAAGAATCGATCAACTGGCTGCTTGGCGTCAAATGCCTTAAGCAATCCGGGATGCCGATTGAAGTCATCAAAACGTACATCGATCTCTGTCTCGAAGGAGACTCGTCTATTCCGCAGCGCTACAAACTCATCATGGAACATAAAGAAGCCGCGCGCGTTAAGCTCGAAGAAGCCCAGCGGCACATCGCCCATTTGGAACAAAAAACGGAACTCTATCAGGCCATTCTGGAGCACCGCTCTCCAGACACGACCAATCCGGGCAACTGGGACAACATTCACCATATGCATGGCGACGTATTCTACTCGCCTTCTGTTCGGAAGGCGTAAGAGATATTGGTTAGCGGGTCAAAGACTTTAGCGGAGGGGGCAGAACGTTGGCAGTTCTACAAATAAGCCATAAGGTTTGGAGGTTTAATTAGGAAATGGAATACATTCTAATCATTATATCTCTCCTGATCATCATAAATTTATGGGCTAAGGTGAGTAAATTAGAAGGTCGCATAAAAGGAATGCAATATACCATAAACCAGTTGACCCATCAATCGGGACTGCCTGAAAATCCAATAAATGATGAACTTCGTCAGTTGATAAAAGAGGGTGAAGACGTAAAAGCCATTAAAAAAGCAAGAGAAACTTTAGGCCTTTCCCTGTTAGAAGGTAAAGAATATATTTATAAGTTGAAATCTGAAACCAGATAATGCTTAAAAAATGGATAAAGCCAAGAAGGGAGTTTGACCTTTCTTGGCTTCTTCGTGTTTGAATAAACGACCAGGACGAGCGACAAAATTTATTTTACCCGGGTAATATTGACTTATCTATTTTTACCCGGGTATAATTAGAGAAGAAATCAGAGAAGGAGATACAGGCATGGGAAATGACCTAACGCGATTTTACTGCACGGCATTTTTGGGTGTGAGAGTCGTCGTCAGTGGTTCGCTGCAGCACGTTGTTTCTACGGTAAAGGATACTCTGGATGACAGGGACCTCACACGGCTGCTTATATTTGACGATACCTCGGGGAAGCAAATCGATGTTGATTTTCGCGGGAAGACAGACGACGTGCTCCATCGATTAGGAGAACAGTTCGGTGACTTGCCTCCCGATACAGAAGTGGATCATCAGCCTGCACGGCGGGTCGGCCGACCCAAGCTGGGGGTTGTATCCGGTGAGGTTACGTTATTGCCGCGGCATTGGGAATGGCTCAAGAGTCAACCTGGAGGGGCTTCGGTAACATTACGAAAACTCATCGATGAGGCTCGCCATGCTGGAGGAGAACAGAGCAAAAGACGAGAGTCCCAAGAAGCGACATATTACTTTATGACAGCCATGGCCGGGAACTTTCATCATTACGAGGAAGCGCTGCGGGCACTGTATGCTGCTGATGTGGATCGTTTTTACCACTTTATCGATGACTGGGCACCTGATATCAGAGACCATATCAAAAAATTATCCGCTAATGCATTCCCTGAAGAGAGCTTTTGAATGAAAGCATGTGGATGGAGGAGAACATGATGATGAACACTTTGAAAGTCAATGGCATTGATTTGGCCTATGACAGTTTTGGCAACGAAGATGAAGAGACGATCATCTTAATCGCCGGGCTTGGAACCCAGATGATCCGATGGACGGTTCCGTTTTGTCGGATATTAGCGGCGCGGGGCTTTCGCGTGATCCGCTTTGACAATCGCGACGTTGGTTGCTCGACACACTTTAGCCATTACCAGACGCTGGATTTTGACGCGCTGGCGGCTGCTCTCATGTCGGGACAGCGGCCGGACATCCCTTACACTCTCGACGACATGGCCAGCGATGCTGTCGGACTGCTCGACGCCCTTTCCATTGACCGGGCCCATTTCGTTGGCAGATCGATGGGCGGAATGATCGCCCAGATTGCAGCCAGTGAGTACCCTGACCGGGTTTTATCACTCACTTCCATTATGTCCAGTTCCGGTAATCCCGCCCTTCCGCCAACTTCCCCGGATGTCATGGCGATGATGACTAAACCGGCCCCGAACCCCTTTGAGGATGAAGCAGGATTTTTGGCGCACAGCCTCTCTTTTGCCAAACGCATTGCCGGTACTGGCTATCCGTTTGAAGAGGACGCTTATCGGGCACTTATTCTGGAGGAAGTCCGGCGAGCCTACGATCCAAGCAGTGTCGGGCGACAAATCGCTGCGATCGCTGTCTCCGGTGACCGTCGTCCGCGGCTGGCAACGATCAAAGTACCCGCACTTGTCATTCATGGGGTGGACGATCCCATGTTCGTCCCTGCGTGTGGCGAGGACACGGCTTCGGCCATCCCTGGCGCCGAACTCATGTTGATTGACGGCATGGGACACGACTTGCCGCATCAACTGTACGAAGAAATCGCTGATGGCATAGAGCGGACGGCTCACCGCAAAGACACGCGTTCCTGATGAACGACCAACCGGAGTCCGCGGTGCCCAGAGGGCTGAGCAGGCTCAGGGACGCAGTGCTGATCACAAGAGATAGACCGCAAACCTTGGTAAAGGGCGGTCTATTTCTTTTTAATGCAAATTTGATCCACCAAAGGCAAAGCTGTTAGCATAATATCAAGGGAACAGGGAAACGTCATGTTTTTCCTTTTATTGTCTACACTAAGCATAACGGTACGCCGCAAGCTTAAAAAATCTTATACATCACCATCTTTCCTTGAAGGGGGACATCTGCTTTGGATGCGCAGTTTCTAGATTTATTGGCCCAGCAATATGATACGGAAGAAAAAGTGATCACCGAGATCATCAACCTTGAAGCGATCTCCAACCTCCCCAAGGGAACCGAGCATTTTGTCAGTGATTTGCATGGAGAGTTCCAGGCTTTTCAGCATGTGCTCAGAAACGGTTCGGGTACCGTCAAAGAGAAAATCAAAGATTTGTTCCGTGAGGAATGGACGGATCAAGAAATCAGTGATTTTGCGGCGTTAGTATATTATCCGGAAGAAAAAATACAGCTGGTTAAAGGGGATCTGTGCAACAAACAAGCCTTGAACCGGTGGTATCGACAAACGATAGAACACATGCTTAAGCTCATTTCTTATGCCTCTTCCAAATACACGCGTTCGAAATTACGTAAAGCTCTGCCGGAGCGGTTTGTATATATTGTCGAAGAGCTTCTGTACAAAACGGATTTGACCCACAATAAGGATCCTTATTATGAGGAAATATACCGGCAAATTATCTCCTTGGGGCAGGCGGACAAACTCATTATCGGCCTTGCTTATACGACCCAGCGCCTGGTGGTTGACCATCTTCATGTGGTCGGTGATATTTATGACCGCGGGCCGGAACCGGATAAAATTATGGACACGCTGATTAATTACCACTCTGTAGACATCCAGTGGGGGAACCATGATGCCTTATGGATCGGCGCCTATTCGGGTTCCCTGGTCTGCCTTGCGAATATTATCCGGATCTGCGCCAGATACGACAATCTGGACATCATCGAAGACGTATACGGCATCAATCTTCGCCCACTGCTGAACTTGGCCGAGAAGTACTATGATGACAATCCGGCCTTCAGACCGAAGCTGCAAGCGGACCACAACGTATCGGAGTCGGAAATTTTGCAGATTACCAAAATTCATCAAGCCATTGCCATGATCCAGTTTAAGCTTGAAATCCCGATTATTAAGAGACGCCCTTACTTTAATATGTCTGAAAGGCTTTTGCTGGAGAAAATCGATTACGACAACAATGAAATCAACATTGGCGGAAAAACTTACCCGTTGGAAAACACCTGTTTCGCAACGGTAAACCCGGAGCAGCCTGAACAATTGTTAGAGGAAGAGCAGCAGGTGCTGGAGAAGCTGCTGTTCTCCGTTCAGCATTCCGAAAAGCTGGCGAGACATATGAATTTTCTGATGAAAAAGGGCAGTCTTTATTTAAAATACAACGGGAATTTGCTCATCCACGGCTGTATTCCTTTGGACGAAGAAGGAAACATGGAAGAAATGCAGATTGAAGACCAACTGTATTCGGGCCGTCAGCTGCTCGACGTTTTTGAATATTATTTACGTTACGCCTTTGCGCATCCGGAAGAGACGGATGATCTGGCTACGGATATGGTGTGGTACATCTGGACAGGGGAGTGCTCCTCGCTCTTTGGAAAAAGAGAAATGACCACCTTTGAACGGTATTTTATCCAAGATAAAGAAACCCATAAGGAGAGAAAGAACCCTTACTACCATTTGCGTGAACATGAGGAGA
>Ga0224733_1178_pt1 | contig 11074 bp, 8 predicted proteins | sample IA12soil_GW_FP2_FD_161642 | JGI IMG/M metagenome (GOLD analysis project Ga0224733, IMG submission 161642) | Enriched cells from agricultural soil in Iowa, United States - IA12soil_GW_FP2(-) | ecosystem: Environmental > Terrestrial > Soil > Agricultural land | place: USA: Iowa | collected 2017-05-08
CCTAAACTGATAGCACATGGTTTTGTGGAGGATAAATACCGTTTTGCTTACATGATAATGGAATATGTTCATGGGACCGCATTCGGCGAAGCCGTAAAAAGCATGGCACACATTGAAAAATATGAAGCAGCAAAGCAACTTCGCAAAATCACGAATATAATGAACACCCCTTGCCCACGGTTCAATGACATTGATATCTTTGTCGATGAAGATCGTTCTGAAAGGTGGAGTATATATCCCGATGACTTTAGGTCGGAAAGACTTATTTACATCACTTCTCACGATTACGGCGAGAAAGTATATGTTCACGGCGATCTAAACAGCAACAACGTCATCATTACCGATGACGGTAAACTCTGTATTATTGACTTTGCAGATGCCGTTCTTGCGCCGAGGGTTTACGAGGATGCGTATATTGCAGCCGAACTATTCAAATTTGATTCTGTACTGCTGCGTGGTTATTTCGGTGATTATTCTGAAGAAGAGCTTGTTGGAATCATCACGGATGGTCTGCTAATCCACGATTTCGGTGGAGATGTTGTCAGAAAATACCTTGGTAAACCAGAGGAGTTCCACTGTATTCATGATCTGCGAAAACGGATATATGAAAAGCTGACAAACGAACCGTTAGGCCAGTAAAAATCCGTGCGGCAATCATTGATGTGCGTCGGTTTGTATGACATTGTAACGGCTCCACTACTCAGGTGAGTAGGACAGCATCGCCACAAACCGGCACGCCTCCCAATATTATAAGGTTGTAAGGCGGTCGCTCGTCATCCAAAAGTCTTGTTCCGCAGATCAGTTCGTGTCAACTACGATCTGATTGCCTTGGCCGCTTTTGTGGAAATTCCGAAAATCCCCAAACCAAACAGAAGAAAATCACAGCATATTGTCGAGGGACAAGAACATAGATAGTACTCTACAGTCGCTGAAATAGCGGCTTTTTGTATGAATGAAGACCTACAAATTAATGAAGAATTTTCTCAAGTTAAAAAGGGGGATCGGGTAATAGTTAAGAGTATTCCGTATGGTCAAAACCCAATAACACGGTATGCACAAAAACTGTACTAATACTGTGCTCAACAAACTTAGAGCACTTTTAGAAGGAGTGGAATTTGAGGCAATCATTTTGCAAATCCTAAAGTGAGTGCAGAACAGCTTTCGGACAGAACATGACAATGTTGTCATATGACACCCTTGTCATAAGATTTGTTTTATGTTTTTATATATCTAAGAGGTGGTCCTATGCCAAAAGAAACATTTCATAATCTCAGCGCTAATAAAAAGCAGAAAATCTTTGACGCAGCTGTACAGGAATTTTCAACTCAGCGTTTCAGCGAAGCTTCCATCAACCAGATCGTCAAAACTGCAGAAATACCGAGAGGAAGCTTTTATCAGTATTTTCACAATAAAGAAGATCTGTTTCAGTACATGTTTGATCAGATTTTAAAAGAAAAGCGAGAGATAATCAGTCAAATCAAAACCTTGAATCCTGATACTGACGTTTTTGAAGTATGCATCCAAACCGTCAAAGCGACATTTGCATGGAGCAAATTGAAGCCGAAATATAGTCAAATTAGCCTGTTGATGGAAATCGATCAGAGTGAATTTATTACCAAGATCCGTACCGCATCGGCGCAAAGCTTGAAGGTGTTGGTCGAACGGGATAAAAAGCGCGGGATCATCAGGCCCGAAATCGATGCCGACCTGCTTGTAGAGATGATCTATGCACTTATTCTAAAGGAGTACTTTTGGTCCGGGTTGGACGAAGATAGATTCCTAATGAAACTGAACGATATGGTGGCAATCCTTAAAAGGGGTTCGGCTATCGAATCATAGAAGGGAGAAAGGTTGCAGCATATTAGCAAGTGCTGGGCATCGCTATTTACTGACCGGGGCCGTTACATACCGAATTCAAAACGGATTCGATCACAGCAAAGTATATTTATCTGTCGTCGTTCAACGCAGATAAGCTTGTGCAAAAAGGGATCATACGGGAGAAAGAGGACTTTGAGGTCAATGAAAAGCTCACGCCGCCGCGGGTCATGACGTCAGAAGGAGAGGTCATTTTTGGTGAATATAATACCGGAAGTCCGGAGGGCGACAAGATGGACAAAAAATTAGGGTAAACGGAACAGAAGGATATGTAGAAATCATAAAGGAGTAAACATTGAGGATAGACGTTCTGGTGAACAAGAGGCATTTTCCGATTCGCTACGCCAGGAAGTTGAACAATTTGATATCAAGGTCGTGCTAATCCAGCCTAGGATCATCAGGACTGATTTCGAGAAAGAGACTGCTCAAGAACTACGTAACATCTCGGGGCATGGCATGTACCGGAACGTGGCTGAGGCAATTGCAAAACATACGGAGAAGATGCTGAATACTGACAATCTTGCCGGATTCCCTAAGTCGATATGTTGTTACCAAAGATAGAGGTTTTTCCCTCGGGGAGGAAGAGCCCAGCCATACCAAAAAAAGAAACCATAATTGTTTAAAGATACATCCTTATAGGAGGGGAATAAATATGAAGACAATAGGTACGTCAGCTAGTTCTGCAGAAGCACTCGGAAATGTGAAAAGGCTGCCTGTCTTAATTTCGCTTATTATAGGTGCGTTTTTTTCAATATTGAATGAAACGCTCTTGAATATCGCTTTTCCTGAATTAATGATCGAGCTGAAGGTATCTGCCTCAACGCTTCAATGGCTGGCAACTGGTTATATGCTTGTCGTGGGCGTACTGGCTCCTGCATCGGCTTTGCTCGTACAGTGGTTTACGACGAGGCAAATGTTTTTGGGAGCCATGATGTTATTCACAATCGGGACTCTCGTCTGCTCCATCGCACCCGAGTTTTCAGTTCTGCTGGTTGGCCGTTTGCTGCAGGCTGCGGGAAGCGGCCTGATGCTGCCGGTCATGATGAATACGATCCTTGTGCTGTATCCTTCTGAAAAACGGGGAGCTGCGATGGGGAGCATAGGGCTTGTTATCATGTTCGCGCCGGCCATCGGCCCAACGCTATCCGGTCTGATTCTGGATTCGCTGCAATGGAGATGGCTGTTCTATCTGGTGCTGCCGTTCGCGATTTTCTCGATCGTGTTCGCCTTCATCTATTTAAAGAATGTATCGCAGCCCACCAAGCCTAAAGTGGATGTCATCTCTATCATCCTGTCCACGATCGGATTCGGCGGCATTGTATACGGCTTCAGCAGCTCAGGCGAAGGAAACGGAGGCTGGACCAATCCGCAGGTATATATTACAGTTCTGGTCGGGGCGGTAGCGTTGCTGTTGTTCGTACTCCGTCAATTTAATGTGAAAGAGCCGCTGATGGACCTCAGATCGTTCCGGTTTCCGATGTTTACTCTAACGGCTCTCTTGCTGATTATTATAATGATGACACTGTTCTCCAGCATGGCGCTGCTGCCGTTCCTGTTCCAGGGGGCTCTAGGGATGACGGTCTTTGCCTCCGGGCTGTTGATGTTGCCCGGAAGCCTTCTGAACGGACTGATGTCCCCCCTTACAGGCAAGCTTTTCGATAAGTTTGGACCGCGGGCGCTTGTCATTCCAGGATCGGTGTTCCTGGTCATCATTATGTGGTTCTTTACGCGTGTGACTGTGGATACATCCCAGCTAACGCTGCTTATCATGCACATTTGTATGATGGTTGCGATTTCCATGATTATGATGCCGACACATACAAATGGCTTGAACCAGCTTCCCAAGCGGTATTATCCGCATGGTACGGCTATTTTGAACACGATGCAGCAGGTAGCCGGCGCGATCGGCGTTGCCTTCTTCATCGGCATCATGGCATCGGGACAAAAAAGCTTTCTTTCGAAGTCACCAGACCCGACCTCACCTGCACAAATGTCGGAAGCCATGGTGGCCGGTGTCCATAACGCGTTTATGATCGGTTTTTGCTTCGCCATCGTGGCCCTCGTACTGGCATTATTCATAAAGCGTTCCAAAAGGGCAGCAGAGTAAGATGTTACACATCGGAGTCTAATAGATCGATCCTGAAATAACGTTTACGACAGTCAACCTTCCTAATCCATACTTCCAACGAAACGGAACTGGGTTCTCGTTGACTTCCTGAAGATACAATTCAACTCGTTGCTTCTTTCCTCTTTGGAGCTCATCTGAAGATGACAAAGAACCTGTTTTGTCATCTTAGCAAAAAGAGCTTTCAATCATGTTGAGCGACGAGCCATTTTGCTGGAGTCATGACAGGATTGGCATATTCACTCCTGTGTGCTCATTCAAGATGGCTTGAGAATTGTACTAACCAGTATTGTCTATGTAATCAAAGTTCACATATGAGTATTTGACTTCAAAAGTACACTACATTTTAGACAAGAGGAGTTGTAGTTTGTGAGTGACTTGAATAACGAAAAAATACCGAAGGAAGCGATCCAAGCATTTAAAGTTGTAGAGGAGTTGCTTGGCAGTTCAATGGTCGGTGTATATCTATTTGGTTCTGCGGTAACAAGTGGCTTACGCATTAATAGTGATGTTGATGTCCTTGTGGTCGTAAATCAAAGTTTGACTGAAGGAATTCGCAGAAAACTAACAGATAGACTCATGCATATATCCGGTAAGATAGGAAATTCAGATTCTGTGCGACCGCTTGAAGTTACGGTAATAAACCATGGAGATGTTGTTCCCTGGCGATTTCCGCCCAAAAATGAGTATATCTATGGTGAGTGGCTCAGGAATGAGTTTGAGAATGGACAAATTCAGGAACCAACTTATGACCCTGATTTAGCTATTGTTTTAGCACAAGTGAGAAAGAATAGCGTTTCACTTTTTGGTCCTGATGCTTCTGATATACTTGAATCCGTGCCAATGACACATATTCGAAGGGCGATTATAGAATCTTTGCCAGGATTAATGGAGAGCCTCAAGGGCGACGAACGAAACGTCATTTTAACCCTTGCACGAATGTGGCTGACAGTGGCTGTTGGTGAAATCTCATCAAAAGATATAGCTGCAGAATGGGCTATACCACAGTTGCCTAAAGAGCATGCGGCTTTACTCGATTTAGCAAGAAAAGCCTATCTCGGAGAGTATGTTGATAAGTGGGAAGGACTGGACAACGAGGTGATGTCACTCGTTAATCATATGAAAAACTCTATAGAGTCTTATTTTAGAATCTGAACATGCTTTGAACTTAAAAACATGTGAAACAAGAAGAGATAGTGATTAAACAAACGGGAGCGATAATTAGAAAATTGAGCAAATCCCTAACGGATGGTGGGTTTTGCTTTTTTTATTTCCTTTAACCGGAAGAAGTGGATTTAACAACTAAAATAACCCTTTTTTTTATCGCACGATCGTGCTATTATCCTTATATAGAACGATCGTGCGATAAAAAGGAGGCTGGCCATCATGAGTACTCCGAGACAACACAGAATCAGATTATTGGATATATTACGAGGTTTTGCTATTTTGGGTACATTAGGGACAAATATTTGGATATTTTCCCATTCGGGAGATTTAAATGCTATGCTAACAGATCCAAACCAAGTTTGGTGGTCATCTTGGGATAGCATATTATCTACAATCGTCCTTTTTCTAGTCAACGGTAAATTTCTCGGGTTACTAGCTATTATGTTTGGAGTTGGTCTGGAACTCAAATATCAACAATCCGTTCGAAAAGGGAATCCATGGCCAGGAATGTATATTTGGATCTCTATCATTTTAATGATAGAAGGTTTTTTACATTTTATGTTGGTCATGGAGTATGATATTTTGATGAGTTATGCCTTAACAGCAATTATAGTGGCGTTTATTGTCAGAGCTGGAGAAAAACCCATAAAGAAAGCAATGATTATCTTTGGCAGTTTTCATGTATTGGCATTTTTGGGGATTTTATTTTTGCAATTCAATGGAATGCAGTTTACAGGCGGAGATGCAACCGAAGTGACAGCTCTCTATCAGCATGGAACATGGGTAGAACAAATTCTTTATCGATTAAGCCATTTTGTTAAACTTCGGTTTGAGTTGATTTTAGCATTTAGTTCAAACATATTTTTATTTCTAACCGGGGTACTTTTGATGAGAAAGGGAGCCTTTGCATCTGATGAACAAGGAAGTAAGATTCGCAGCAAAATGTTATGGTCGGGTTTATTGGTCGGGATACCTTTAAATTTGCTTCTGTTTATACCAGGTGGATACTTTGATATCATTGTCCGTTATGTTTGTGCTCCCGTTATGTCTTTAGGATATCTAGGTTTGTTTGCACGATTGGTAGATAAACGGACAACATGGAGGTTATGGAAATGGCTTGAGAAGACAGGGAAAATGTCTCTTAGCTGTTATGTTCTACAAAACGTCATGTGTTCTATCATCTTCTATGGATGGGGTATGGGGCTTGGTGGAAAGGTAGATTCAATTACGATCATTGGTATTTGGATGATGATCATGTTTTTCCTCATGGTATTTTCCTCAGTGTGGTTGCGTTTCTTTACTTTAGGACCAATGGAAAAAGCACGAAAAGCTGTAACTGGGATTGTGGTAAAGGAACAATCTTGAGTGCATGGAAACCATGTAATCCCAAATGTAAAACTAAAAAAAGGAATGGTATTGTATGCCTAAAATCGTAGATCACCAAAAGCAAAAGGAGAAAGTAGCGCAAGCTGTCTGGCAGGTGATTTTACAAAGTGGAATTGATAATGCGTCTGTACGTAATATTGCGGAGAAAGCCAATTTATCTGTAAGTACGATGCGACACTATTTTACGAATCAATCTGAACTGCTTTATTTTTCCATGCAACTCATCATAGATAGAATGGAGGAACGTATTAAAAGCAGAGCCCAGCAATTCGAAGGATCGCCCTTTGAAGCTTCCCAAAAAATAGTCGAGTTTTTTATACCTTTCAATAACGAGGAACAAATAGAGTTACAAGTATGGCTTTCTTTTAATGCAAAAGCACTTAGTGACGACAAAATGCGTGAATTGAGCGACAAGATGTATACAGATATGTATAAAGGGATGGAGTGGGCTCTTTATATTTTAAAAGAGTCCAAATTATTAAAACCAGATTTAGATATGAAATTAGAAATAGATCGTTTATATGGGCTGGTAGATGGCCTAGCGATTCACCGGATTATAAAACCAGAATTATTACCATCCGAACAAATTAGATCCATTATCTCCCGTCATTTAAAAGAATTATGTAAAGAAGAGTTTGAGTAACGTTGTCGCTTTTACCTGCTCCTGCAAATAAGATCAATTAGAGGAAGTGTCATTATGAATAACCGTATTTATTATTTGGATCATATCCGTGTGTTTCTTACTATCCTGGTTCTATTTCATCATGCAGCACTACCCTACACCCAAATCGGCTTTTATGTATCAGAAATGGAAAACGGTACTGCTGCCAGTTTACTTGAATTTTTCGTTGCGATTAACCAAGCTTTTTTTATGGGCTTTTTCTTCTTCCTATCTGGCTATTTTACCCCGCTTTCTTTTGAGCGTAAGGTACCTAGTCAGTTTGTAAAAGATAGGCTATTACGATTAGGAATTCCTGTATTAGTTTATTTGTTCATCCTAAGTCCAATTGTTCAATTTATGACCCTGACCAACAATCAAAGTTTTTGGATGTTTTATAAGACAGAAATTCTAACTTTTCAAAGGTTGGACCTTGGACCTATCTGGTTTGCAGAAGTTTTATTAATATTTACCATGATCTATGTTCTATATAGACTGCTAATAAAAAAATCCCTTATAATCGAAAGCAAGCCATTTCCTCCTTCAAAAGCTCTCTTCTTAACCGCATTATTATTAGGAATCTGTACATTTCTCGTTCGTCTTGCGTTTCCAGTCGGATATTGGATTTTAGGGATTCAAGTTGCTTACTTGCCATCCTACTTATTGTTCTTTTATGCGGGAATCACAGCTGGAAGAAAAAATTGGCTCCAAACAGTTTCCAGAAAAACAACAAAACAATGGGTATGGTGTTTTGTCATCGTGGGTCCATTACTTCCACTAAGCCTAATCTTTTCTAAAGGAAATCCTATGGGAGGATTTAATATTCCAGCTCTTACTTATGCTATGTGGGAACCTTTTATTGGATTTGGTATTTGTTTAGGAATGCTCGCATGGTTTAAAAAATATGCAAATCACACAAGTACACTTTGGAAAACATTATCACGAAGTGCTTTTACGGTATATATCATTCACCCCATTATTATAGTCGGGTATACTTTGCTTCTTGCAGGAATAGCTTTGCACCCTCTTTTGAAGTTCGCAATTGTTGGTATTGCAGGAACTATTACTTCTTTTTTAATCGCAACGGTTATTGTGAAAATACCCTACGTCAATAAAATAGTATAAAAATCGGGTTGAAATAAAGGCCGATTGAAATCATGGATTCACCAATGGTCGGGGGAATGCTTGCTCGTTTTACAACTTATCCGGCAACTTGCAATGACAGCGGTATTGGGCATTTGCCGCCTCTAAATTCCCTTCAAATACCCCTATAATTACGGTGAGCAGGATTATATATTTTTCTTCATTGGTTTAGATCTACTTCCTTTACTTAACCTTGCGAAGTGCCTCAAGCTGTGTCTTCGTGACCGGCTGCATGCGAATCAACCGTTCAAGGTTACCGCCAGCAACCTGCTGTACTATACGGCGGTCGCCCAAAGCATCGATCAGCCGGCACATCCCTTCGATGGCCTTCTACTCGCTTCCAGGCAAACTGTATCCCGAAACCGTGCATTATAGAAAAAATGGAAGGATATGAAAACACGACTTGATGCATCAGTATTTTCTCGTTGGTTATTCTCACCAATTATGACAACACACAGGGGGGCGTGCGTGTTGTCATATTTAGTGATTATTTTTTCATAATTGATGAGAAAGAGATTCGTGATTAATGAGATAATGAAAAAGCATACGTAAATTTGCATAGAACCAGCCCACTGGCTGGTTCTATTGATTTTAAGGCGTTGAACGGCAAAGCAAAAATAACTGCCACGAATGTTGTACGAAGTTGAGGGACTGTCATTTAACGAAAGTGGCGGCGATGCAATGTTGCCTCCCAACGGCCGGCTGCAGCATACAGATCATTCGATATCCCCCAGAATCATTTCATGTAACGCCGTTCCTGCAAGGACCATAGGATATACATTCTCTTCTTTAGGTACGACAAATTCTACAAGTACGGGACCAGGTGTATTTAGAGCCTCTTGCCAAACGCGGATAGCCTCTGCTTTATTACTCGCTCTCAACCCTTTGATTCCGTAGGCTTCAGCCAGCTTTACGAAATCCGGGCTGCCGGCAAGGTCGATTTGGCTGTAACGCTTGGCATAACTGAGTTCCTGCTGCTGCTTAACCATCCCCAACACTTGGTTGTTAATCACGACAATTTTGACAGGAATCCGATGAATGGAACAAATAGCCATCTCCTGCGCGCACATTTGCATGCCCCCGTCACCGTTTACGGAAACCACAAGACGATTTGGATTCCCGATCTGAGCTCCAATGGCGGCCGGTAACCCGAACCCCATCGTTCCAAGACCTCCTGAGGTGATCAGTGAGCGGGGGTGGTTAAACTTGTAAAATTGAGCTGCCCACATTTGGTGCTGGCCTACATCCGTGGTTATGATCGCCTCGCCTTGTGTGGTTTCATGGATCATTTCAATGACATATTGGGGCTTAAGCTCTGTATCCGAATCTTTGTACCGAAACGGAAAATTTCGTTTGTATTCCTGAATTTCTTTGATCCAACGATCGGATGGGGAGGCGGCAGCTTTCGTATTTGCATAATCCAGTACATCCTTGATATCACCGATGCATGCAATATCCACCTTGATGTTTTTGCCAATTTCAGCCGGATCAATATCGATATGGGCAATCCGTTTGGCATGTGGGGCGAAACCATCCACCCTCATGGTCACCCGGTCATCAAACCGCGAACCCATGGAAATAATCAGATCAGCATGCTGGATGGCCATATTCGCTGCATATGCGCCATGATGGCCCGCCATGCCCAGCCACAGGTCGTGAGCACTTGGAAAACCTCCCAAGCCAAGCAATGAGGTCGCCACCGGAATGTTGGTTTTATTTACGAACTCCAGCAGCTCATTGGATGCGCCTGAATAAACCACTCCTCCTCCGGCGATCATGACCGGTCTTTTGGATTCAGTAATCGCTTGAATTAAGGTATCGATCGGATCTGTATCCAAATTCGGATCGGAATCGTACCCTCGAAGATGAATCGCCCCCGCGGGTTGGTAATGCAGCTTGTGATTGGATACATCCTTAGGAATGTCGATTAATACAGGACCTTTTCTGCCCGTGTTTGCAATATGGAAGGCTTCGTGGACGATACGCGGAAGGTCTTGCACATGACGAACGGAGTAACTGTGTTTCGTTATGGACAGGGTCATGCTGACAATATCCGCTTCCTGAAAAGCATCCGTGCCCATGACCGTAGTCGACACGTTGCCCGTAATGATGACGAGAGGTGTGGAATCCATATAAGCCGTCGCAATCCCGGTAATCAAATTTGTCGCTCCCGGACCGGATGTGGCGATGCAGACGCCGACTTTCCCTGTCGATCGGGCATAACCGTCTGCTGCGTGTATCGCTCCCTGCTCGTGCCGGGCCAGAATGTGTTTGAACTCCGGATTGTCGACCATAGCGTCATAAATGTACAGCGCGTTGCCTCCGGGATAACCAAAAACATGTTCAACCCCCTCGAGCAATAAACAACGCAAAAGGCATTCGGATCCTGTGATGAGTTCAGCTTTGTCTCTCTTCGTTTCCATGTGATATCCCTCCAATACAAAAATCCCCTCTCACTCCAAAAGCCGGCAGCATACTGCCGTACTAAAGGGGCGAAAGGGGTTGATTTTCGCGGTACCACCCTGGTTTGCCTAAAATCTCACGATTTTGGGCCTCACGAAGTAAAGTGTTTCCTTACTTCCGGCACGGTAACGTGTGCCCATCCGGTTGAGACTACTCGCTAGATCAAGCGCTTGATCCGGTTTTCGATCAACAGCTCGGAGATGACGTCATGCAAGGGATTAAGGCAAAGGTTTCAGCATTTCCTTCGCTCTCTGGAC
>Ga0224733_1180_pt1 | contig 10946 bp, 10 predicted proteins | sample IA12soil_GW_FP2_FD_161642 | JGI IMG/M metagenome (GOLD analysis project Ga0224733, IMG submission 161642) | Enriched cells from agricultural soil in Iowa, United States - IA12soil_GW_FP2(-) | ecosystem: Environmental > Terrestrial > Soil > Agricultural land | place: USA: Iowa | collected 2017-05-08
AATCCGCCATATCCTGCACCTAGAACAACGATTTTGGGCTTTCTCACTTGTATCACTTCCACCTTTTTATTTATTTAGTGATGATAATAAGTTTTTCCATCCATATATAAGCAATTTACAATTCAGTTTGTGAATCTTTTCACTAATCCGCACATATCCATTATAATAGGCAAATAAAATGTCACAAAAAATTAACATAATTCCCTATTTAATGATATGTCTTTTACCCTTGTTTTTCAATATCTATTTAGGAATAGGGAAACTTGGGAAAATTCTAAAAACATCGTCCGAAAATTCATGTTATCTTAGATTTCGTGGTACTGGACGGGATGTGATATGATAAATAGGAATAAATGTATTATTGGAGGGGTTCTTTTGAGAGAGGATCAAAAAGTTTATGATATAACCATTATCGGAGGAGGCCCAACAGGATTGTTTACAGCCTTTTATGGTGGTATGCGCCAAACAAGCGTTAAGATAATAGAAAGCTTACCACAACTAGGCGGACAACTTTCAACCCTCTATCCTGAAAAATATATTTATGATGTTGCAGGTTTTCCTAAAGTGAAAGCCCAAGATCTAGTCGAAAATTTAAAAGAGCAGATTGCGATGTTTTCTCCTACTATTTGTCTCGATCAAGCCGTTAACGAGTTGGAAAAATTAGATGATGGAACTTTTAAACTTATAACGGACAAAGAAATCCATTATTCCAAAACAGTTATTATAACTGCTGGCGTAGGTGCCTTTCAGCCTCGACGTCTCGAATTGGATAATGCCATGCAATATGAGGGGAAAAATCTTCATTATTTTGTTAATGATATGAATCAATTTGCTAAGGCTACGGTGGAAGAAATTAAATTTGATAAACAGCAAGTTATTTTAGATAATGGAGAAATCGATTATGACTATCTAGTCATCGCGTTGGGTTCAGATTCTGAAACTTTCGGTATTCAAGGACTTGAAAAATATGCTTATGCTATTACAAATGTAAATGCTGCCCGTCAAATTCGAGAACATATTGAATATCAATTCGCAACATATCACAATGAAAATGAAAAAAACGATGACAGATTAACCATCGTTGTAGCTGGTGCTGGATTTACAGGAATTGAATTTTTAGGTGAACTTACCAACCGAATACCAGAACTTTGTAAGGAATATGATGTGGAACGTTCAAAAGTTCGGTTAGTCTGTGTGGATGCATCTCCGATGGTATTGCCACAATTTGATCGTGATTTAGTAAATTATGCGACATCTCTTCTAGAGAGCAAAGGCGTTGAGTTTTATCCAGGAACCATTGTTCAACAAGTGAAGGAGGACAGCGTCCTAATATGTAAAAAAGGGGAAGATCAACTGCAGGAAATAAAATGTGGAACTGTAATTTGGTCTGCCGGTGTTCGAGGCAATTGCATTATTGAGAAATCAGGGATTGAGAATATGCGTGGACGTGTAAAAGTTAACCATGATTTACGCATACCGGATAAAGATAATGTTTTTGTTATTGGTGATTGCTCCCTTATTATCAATCAAGAAAGTAATCGCCCATATCCGCCTACTGCGCAAATCGCTATGCAGCAAGGAGAAGTATGTGCCAAAAACCTTGTGAAGCTTGTACATGGTCAAGATAATTTAGAATCATTTGTTTTTGATGATAAGGGTACGGTATGTTCTCTCGGTGAGGATGATGCAATTGGTGTTGTTTTCGGTAAGAAAATAAAAGGATCTAGTGCTTCTATTATGAAAAAAGTTGTCGATAACCGTGCGTTATTTATGGTAGGGGGCACCTCACTTGTATTAAAAAAAGGTAAATTTAAATTATTTTAATTAGCTAAAGTCGGTGGAACCTACCGGCTTCTTTTTTGTTTTTAAAATATTTAGAAAATTAGAGATTAGATGTGTATGAGTGAAAAAACAGTACTTGTATTCGCTTACATTACAGAAATTAAGTGTTTACTGTTTAGGTAAAAAGATGATATATTATCAGAAAATTTAAAAAGGAGTGGATATACAATGAAGAGGAAAACATCGGCTCCAGATACTGATAATTGTACTTACTGTTCAGGAAAAGGATACTTTCAGTTATTGTTAGGCGGGTCTGAAACATGCCCGTGCTGCAGTGGAACGGGCAAAAAAAATTAGCATCTATACAAGTTTTTGGAGAGTACCATGAAGGTGGTACTCTTTTTATTTAAGTCTCAGTGAAATTACCATTCAAATATGACTCAGTCGTAGATTGAGTTCAATGAACTTCCGCATTTCTGATAAATTGTTCAAATCTTCTTCATTGACTCACAATACATCTATTTAGTACACTTTATTTTAGTGTGCATTGCTAGTGTAGGAGGTGTTATAGATGCCAATGACGATTCCGGTTTTGATTATTTCCATGCTATTGTTTTTCGTATTATTTTTTGGAATTGGCTTTATTTTAAATATGCTATTGCGAATGACATGGTTAATGTCCTTTATCTACCCGATTATTGCCTTATTAATTATTGATGATGTTCGTTTTATTGATTATTTTACCGATACGAGTAATGCCTTTCATAAGCTAGGTGTTAAATTAACATCTCTGCATCCATCCGATATTATTATATTAATATGTGGATTTATTGGTGCAATTGTTGCAGGTATTACAATGAAAACATTGCGAAAAAAAGGATATCGAATGTTTTAAGCCTTTACCTTTGTAATGGCTTTTTTATTTATAAAAATTAAACAGATTATTTAAATTCATTAGAATTTTATGTTTTTTTCACTTCCGATGAATATTTTAAATGAGATTGGGAAAGTAATAGATTTGGGAGGAGTGAAGAAAACATGAAAATGAATAAAACAGTAAAACGAGTATTAATGAGTGTACTTTTTTGTCTAGCAGTAGTGACAACCTTTCAAACACTTTCTGGCATTAAAGCGAAGGCAGCAACAGCAGATCTAGAAACAGAGGACATCTCTAATGGACAAGCTGCTCAAAATAACAACCAAGCGGACAACAGGACTTATCATAATAATAGTTATAAATCTTTAGATATTTCATTAAAATCGTTAAATCATATTGACACTATAAAAACGCAAATTTCATCGAGTGCATCTGTTAAGGGAAATCCACCAAAATTAGAGGATGCTTTTAATTGGTCGGAATATCCAAAAGTAACGGTTACAGCAACAGGTTACACAGCTGGAGTGGAATCGACAGGGAAATACGCGAATGACCCTGAGTATGGTATTACTTATTCGGGCGTAAAGGTTAAAAGGGACTTGTATTCAACCATTGCTGCAGATCTTAATGTATTTCCGATTGGGACCATACTGTTTATCCCTGGATATGGTTATGGAGTGGTAGCAGATAAGGGTGGAGCTATACAAGGAAATAGGTTGGATTTATATTATGAAACAGTAGATGATGTTTATCAACAATGGGGTAAAAAGACTCTAGAAGTATATGTTGTTCAAAAAGGAGACGGCAAGCTGACAGAAAAGGAACTGACAGCATTAAATGATAATAAAAAAATGCAAGTATTTAGACAGCAATATGTAAAAATGAAAAAAGAATAATGGCTGATTGTATCGTCTATGATTCGCAGTGAAAATTATATTTAGGATGGAAGGCAGGTAAGGGATAGTCCTTACCTGTGTTATTTTTATCTTCTGAATGAATCATGCTGAATATCAGCGTAATATTTAGGATGAAGGAGTTTTCCTAATCGGTTAATTCCTGTAAGTAGCCGGGGAGAGGGTCGGCAATATAGGGATTCTTCAAGCACAAGAATATGATTATTTTGTACTGCTCGCATCGTTTCCCAATGTGGCCTTTTTTTTACTAAATTAGGATTTACCTTTGCTTGCTGAATACCAACCCAGGCAAGACATATATAATCTGGATCTCTTTTGAATACATCCTGCCAGTCTGTTTGAACACTTGCCAAATGAATATCAGCATATACATTTTGACCGCCGGCAAATTGACTGACCTCTGTTAGCCAATTTATTCTGCCAGGTGTAAAAACTGGTTTCGGCCACCATTCCCAATAAAGTGTATAGGGTTGAGGAATCGCAGAAGATATTTTTCCGTACTTTTCAAGTTCTTGAAGAAATTGTCCAGATGCAATCTTTCCTCTCTCAGACTGCCCAATTGCTGCACCGACTTTAACTAAATCATCGGCTATGTCGTGCAGACTTTGCGGATTTAAAACAATATGGGGAATGTTTCGATTTTTTAATTCCTCCACATTCTTTTCCATCCCAGGTACGCTTAATGAAGCTAAAACCAGATCGGGCTTGAGTGCTTCTAGATCATCCATTCTAATCGATAAATCTGGTCCCAATTTCGGCAATGATTGGATGGTTTCTGGCCAATCAGAAAAATCATCAATTCCCACAAGCAAGTATAGGGAGTCTAAATAGGCTAAAAGTTCAGTGTTACTTGGACAAATAGAGATAACCCTCATCATACACCTCGATTAAGAAATAGAATATTATCATTTTATCATTCTTTAAATTCTGACAAAAGTTCACTTTTATTCGAAAATACCTCTTTATTCCTTTATAATAGTATGGAGGTGATTTAGGATGTTTCAATTTGAAAATAAAAATAATCCTTTTGAAAATGAACAGGAAGCTATTATTGTAGGCTTGAAAGATCAACCAGAAAAGTTTTCTGGGAAGTTGGAATTTTTAGATACAGCATTTGATCATCAATTAACAGAGCTTGTGAAATCAGGAGATATTTCTGCTAAGCTAAAGGCTGTGTCAAAAGTACATACATTTGGAAAAATTGCCGCAAAACGAATCTTTTTTGCTGGACTGGGAAAAGAGAAAAAATTGAGCTTTGAAGAATTAAAGCAAGTATTTGGGAAGACATTTAAAGAGGTAAATAAATTAGGAGTTAAGAATGTTGGGGTAGCATTGGACACATTTGTGACGGGAAATTTTTCGCATGAAGATGTTGCCCATGCATTAAGTGAGGCTTTTATTTTAGCTACATATAAATTTGATGGCTATAAGCAAAAGTCCAATGCGCCTGAAAAGAGTATCGAGAAAATCAGTATATATAGTGAGGCAGAATCTGGTGAATTAGAAGCTGCAGCAACAGTTGGTTTTGCTTATGGAAAAGCTACCAATTCGGCCAGATCCTTAGTTAATCTGCCTGGAAATATGTTAACTGCTACGGATTTAGCAAATTATGCTGTGGAGCTTGCGAACAGATACGAATTTGAAGCAGAAATACTCGAAAAAGAAGATATGGAAAGGCTCGGGATGGGTGCACTTTTAGCGGTCAATAAAGGATCGGTAGAACCGCCAAAAATGATTGTATTAAAATATCAAGGTAAAGAAGAATGGAAAGATGTTATTGGTCTTGTTGGAAAAGGTATAACTTTTGATACTGGTGGTTATTCCTTGAAAACAAAGGCAGGAATCGTTGGAATGAAAACGGATATGGGCGGTGCAGCAGCTGTATTAGGGGCTATGGAAGTAATTGGCGAGTTAAGACCTGAGCAAAATGTCGTAGCGGTTATTCCATCGACAGATAATATGATTAGTGGTTCGGCTTTTAAGCCAGATGATGTTATTACTTCCATGAATGGTAAGACGATTGAAGTGTTAAATACAGATGCTGAAGGCCGTTTGGTGTTGGCAGATGCTGTTACTTATGCCAAGCATCATGGTGCGAACTATTTAGTAGATGTCGCTACTTTAACCGGAGGTGTCATTACAGCACTTGGATTAGATAAAACAGGTGCTATGACCAATAATGAAGCATTCTATGAGCAAGTATTAGAAGCTTCTTTTGAAGCAGGAGAATTTATTTGGCTGCTTCCTTATACAGAGAATGATAAAAAACGGATACGAAACAGTAAAATCGCCGACTTAAATAATTCACCTGGCAGTGAAGGACATGCGATTATGGGCGGTGGTTTTGTCGGTGAATTCGCGGAGGATACTCCATGGGTACATCTAGATATTGCCGGAACCGCTACAACGAAACAGGACCATGATTTAGGACCATCTGGAGCAACCGGTGTGATGGTGCGTACTTTAGCCTTGCTAGTGGAACGCTTTGAAACAATATAATTTTTTAAAGGAAGCTGATGATATCATTGGCTTCCTTTTTTTTTGAGAAGAGTTAGATTATCCTTTTTGTTTTCGCTTTTTACGAAAATCAAGGATCATAGAAAAAACTAAAATAAGAAATAGCAATAAAAGTAACAGCTTTTCAACCGGTTCCATTACAAAAAAAGAATGAACAGGGTTAAGTAATGCACTATGTAAAGAATAGCCTAACAATCTATCTAGCACGACTGTAATCATAACTGGGAAAATAAGCATCACTATCATGGAAAGTATTATTTTCATGCTTTTCTCCCCTTTCATTCGAGATGAGTGCTATTTGTTTTTATCCTTGCCGAGGAGAAGAATCATATACGAATACGTTGTCATTTTCTCTTACTATATTTTGTATAATTGACCGCTTTATAACAAACAATTTTAAAGAGTAAATGAAATAGTAAATGGGGAATGACATTGCCTTCTTTTTGGAAGATGAATAGAAAAAAGCGGATAAACAGCGCAAATCGGGAAAAAAGTGGACAGTCAAATGATATTCCACAACACATTCTTGTAACCAATTTAGAAAGTAACTTAAAAATCCTTAGAAACATTACAGGAAATAGTTCTGATATTATAATTCGCAGATTAATGATTGAGGCTATACATAGACAGGGAGCTATCGTTTATTTAGACGGACTGGTAAATACAGATATTATAAGCGAATCATTAATGGAATCCCTAATTCATGAAAAAAGTGTTATGAATGAATATTCAAAAGCGAATCTTTTACAAATAATCCAAGAAAAAATCATTACAGTTGGAGACATTAAAACAGTTCGTCAACTGGATGAATTATTTCATCATCTTTTATCTGGAGAAGCCATTATATTGATTGATGGATTTGACACCGCATTAAGCGCGAGCACCAGAGGGGGGGAAATACGACAAGTACAAGAGCCAAGCACCGAGCTTACTGTAAGGGGACCAAGAGATGGCTTTACAGAATCTATTCGCACTAATACTGCATTAGTAAGAAGAAGAATTAAAAATCCAAATTTATGGTTAGAATCAATGAAAATTGGAAAGGTAACAAAAACAGATGTAAATATTATGTATATTCACGGTATTGCAGATGAAGCTGTTGTCTCAGAAGTTCGAAATCGCTTAAAGAAAATTGATATTGATAGCATACTGGAGTCGGGCTATATAGAACAGTTTATAGAGGATAAAACATTTACAATATTCCCAACGATTTATCATTCCGAAAGGCCAGATGTTATAGCGGCCAATATATTGGAAGGAAGAGTTGCTATTTTTGTAGACGGTACTCCATTTGTAATGGTTGCACCAGCGTTATTTATCCAGTTTTTTCAAGCAGCTGAAGATTATTATTCCCGTTCCGATATTTCTACTGCGATTCGCTTTTTGAGGGTTATCGTTTTTTTTATTTCTTTAATTGGACCTGCCACATATGTAGCGGTTACAACGTTTCATCAGGAAATGATTCCAACCCTTTTGGTAATCACCATAACAGCCCAACGGGAGGCGGTACCATTTCCCGCCATCATTGAAGCTATTATTATGGAAGTTACCTTTGAAATTTTAAGAGAGGCTGGCCTTCGTTTACCAAGACCGATTGGGCAAGCAGTATCGATTGTAGGAGCGCTCGTAATTGGACAGGCAGCTGTTCAAGCAGGGCTAGTGTCGCCGGCAATGGTTATTGTTGTTTCGATTACTGCTATTGCAAGTTTTGCTACCCCATCTTTTGCCATCGCTATATCCGCCCGTCTGATTCGTTTTATCATAATGCTGTTGGCAGCAGTATTGGGTTTTTATGGGGTGATGATCGGGTTAATATGGATAGCTATTCATTTATGCAGTCTCCGTTCATTTGGAGTCCCATATATGTCTCCAATTGCTCCTTTAATCAGAAAAAATTTATTAGATACCGTCATTCGTGCTCCAATTTGGCTAATGAAAGAAAGACCTAGATTAATTAGTCAAAAGAATATGAACCGAGTTGGCAGGGCCCAATACCCTCCAGAAATAAATAAAGGTGAAAAAAATGAAGACTAAATATCCATTATTAATCATTTGTATTATTTCTACAGTATTGATTTCTGGTTGCTGGGGTAAAAAGGAATTAACGGATATTGCTTTTATTATCGCGGTGGGACTGGATAAAGCAGAAGATGGTGATTACATCGCGAGTTTCCAAATTGTAAATCCGGGAAACGTAGCTGGATCGGCACAATCGGGTGGCCAAGGACTGCCTGTTGCGGTATATAAAACAAAAGGAAAAGATTTGGTTTCCTTGGCCAAATTGGGATCAAAGCGGGTATCAAGAAGATTATATTTTGCACATACCAATTTGGTTGTTATCGGAGAAGAGTTGGCTAAGGAAGGGATGCTTGATCTTTTTGATGCATTAGAAAGGGACAAGGAATTCAGAATTACGACAAGTATAGTGATTGCAAGAAATGGAACAGCCGAAGATTTGTTAAAAATATTAACACCCATAGATAAAATACCTGCAAATAAAATCATTAAAACAATTCTTTTTACAGAAAAGACAATTGGAGAAAACATTGATGTTAATGTCAATGACGTTATTACAGGCTTTGTTTCCCCAGGACGCGAGCCAGTGATTAATGGCTTTTCTATATATGGAGATAAAAATATAGGTGGCACTATGACAAACCTAAGCTCCACAGAGCCTTCAGCTTATTTAGGAGCAAATGGACTGGGATATATTAAAAATGGGAAATTAGTAGATTGGGTCACAGGAGATAATGCAAAAACGGTTGGATTTATTCAAAATAAAACAAGATCTACTTCCGTTCAAATACCTTGGAAGGGTAAGGAAAATGCAATTGTATATTCTATTCAAAATCAACATACGGATTCAAAACCTTCCTTACAAAATGGAAAACCATCTATAACTGTAAATATTCAAAGTGAAGGGATTATTGCTCAAGCAGATTTACCTATAGACCTTACCGACCCATTAGTTCTAAATAAGCTAAACCAGCAATTAGAAACAGCTATTGAAGAAAAAGTCCTGCAAGGGATAAAAAGAGCACAAAAAGACCGCTGTGATGTATTTGGCTTTGGAGAAATGTTTTATCGTAAATATCCACGGATGTGGAATGACATGAAAAAGAATTGGAATGATGCGGGTTTTAAAAATCTACAAATAAAAGTGAAAGCAAAGGTATATATTCGCCGTTCGGAATTACGAAATAAACCATTTTTGTCCAATATGGATAACAATTAAAGGCTGTGTGTTATATTGGAAAATGCAAAGCTTACTTTATATCAATTATTTGTATTAATACTTTTATTCGAAACAGGAAGTTCGATTGTTATTACCCTGGGAATCGATGCAAATCAGGATGCATGGATGACAATTCTGCTTGGTCTTGCTCTGGGACTGATATTATTTTTAGTATATTATCAATTATCTTCCTACTATCCAAATAAAATCTTGACTCAATATGCGAAAAATATTGCTGGTCCTTTTTTAGGAAGTATTATTGGTTATTTATATGTCATATATTTTATGTATTTGGCCGCAAGGGTATTAAGGGATTTTGGGGAATTACTGTTAACCTTTGCGTACAGTGAAACCCCTTTAATTATTATTAATGCAATAATGGTCTTAACTATTGTATATGGTGTTAGCAAGGGTATTGAGGTAATGGCGCGAACAGGAGAATTATTTTTTATCTTTCTTTACCTTCTTGCAATAGTTGGCTTTTTTCTTATTTTGTTTGCAGGATTAATTGATATTAATAATCTTAAGCCGATGTTTGCAAATGGGATTGAGCCAATTATTAAAGTTACGTTGAAACAAACGATGTATGTTCCCTTTGGAGAAGTAATTGTCTTTTCTATGATTCTCCCCTATCTTAATCATTTTAAAAAAGGGAGAAAAATTGGGTTATACGCGATTTCCTTAAGTGGTATAAACCTAGCTCTTACCACTGTAATAAATGTTGCAGTATTAGGGGTAGATGTTAATAAACGTTCGCCGTTTCCGCTTTTATCTACCATTCAACTAATAAAGGTTGCTGAATTTTTGGAAAGATTAGATGTGTTTTTTATGTTGGCATTAATTATGGGGTGCTTTTTTAAGATAAGTATTTATTTTTATGCCTCTGTCGTGGGGATATCTGATTTATTAAAAGTAAAAGAGCATAAGAAATTAGCTTTTCCATTAGGAATTATTTTAATTTTAGTTTCCATGATGATTGCAACAAGTTACCCCGAGCATATTAAAGAAGGCTTAAATTTTGTCCCACTTTATTTACATTTGCCTATGCAAGTAATTTTGCCGCTATTTTTACTTGTGGTTTCCTTTTTTAGAAATAGGAAAAAGGGGACAAAGGCTGATAAATGACCACCGGGCTTGTGCCCAGTCCAATTAATGTGCAAATGCATATAGTAATGGTATAGGAGAAAGAAGGAGGTAACCTTAATTGAATTATTATCATCATGCTCCTACTGCATATCCCCCAATTCCAAATTACGTTTTTCCCCATCGTCAATTCCTTCCAGTAAATCCAAAAATGTTTATGGACTCTGCCAGAAAAATGGATCCAATTTTAAGAGATGCTCAAATATTAATGAAGCGTATTTCAAATTCTGACGCATTTGCTAAAAAAATAATGATTGCAGCCCAACATTCAAATGTAACGGAAGTCAACAGGATAATTTCTCAAACCGGTATAAAAAGTAAATCTAATATTCGCTTTAATCCAAGCGGATTCATCGTTACTCTTTCAAGAAAAGATGATCCTACCGATTGCTGTGATGTTGAATTAAGGATAAGGTGGATGTAGACATCGATCAACATGATTATCATGATTGAGTACATAAAAAAGCAAGTATCAAAC
>Ga0224733_1186_pt1 | contig 10568 bp, 8 predicted proteins | sample IA12soil_GW_FP2_FD_161642 | JGI IMG/M metagenome (GOLD analysis project Ga0224733, IMG submission 161642) | Enriched cells from agricultural soil in Iowa, United States - IA12soil_GW_FP2(-) | ecosystem: Environmental > Terrestrial > Soil > Agricultural land | place: USA: Iowa | collected 2017-05-08
ATTTCAAGATATTCCATGATTCCTTCGCGTCCGCCTTCTTTTCCCAGTCCGGATTGTTTGATGCCGCCAAACGGGGCTTCTGCTACTGCAGGGAAAACATCGTTTATCCCGACTATTCCATATTCCAGTTTTTCCATTACTCTTAATGCACGATTTAAATTTTCCGTAAATAAATAGGCGGCTAGACCATATCTGTCATGATTCGCTAGTGCAATAACCTCTTCTTCCGTTTCAAAGGATTGAATTGGCAACAGCGGTCCGAATGTTTCTTCGTTCATCACTTTCATTTGATTAGATACATTGGTTAACACAGTTGGTTCAAAAAAATATCCGTCAAGCTGTCCCTTATGCACTCTTCCTCCTGTTGCAGTAACCGCACCTTTCGAAATGGCATCTTCGTACTGATCTTTTACCTTTAATAGGGCATTTTCATCAATTAATGGACCAATATTTACTTGTTCGTCAAGGCCTGCTCCTATTTTCAATGCATCGATTTGTTCTGTTAATTTTGAGGTAAATGCCTCTTGAATCGAGCGCTGTACATAAATACGATTTGCACAAATACATGTTTGACCGCAGTTTCTGAATTTACTCATAATCGTCATCTTCACGGCCTGTTCTAAATCAGAATCTTCAAAAATTAGAATTGGGGCGTGGCCACCTAATTCTAATGAGAGCTTTTTCACCGTATCAGCACTGCCTCTCATTAATAGTTTCCCAACTTCCGTCGATCCTGTAAAAGTAATTAAACGGACATCCTCGTTACTCATGAATTCTTGACCTATCGATACAGGGTCTCCTGTCACTAAATTTAGTACCCCTTTTGGCAATCCTACTTCCTCAAAAATTTTCACTAATGCTATTGCGGACAGAGGTGTTTGCTTTGCTGGTTTTAAAACAACCGTACATCCAGCTGCGAGTGCTGGACCCAGTTTTCTTGCAATCATCGAGGAGGGAAAATTCCATGGAGTAATGGCGGCAACGACTCCAATTGGCTGTGGAACAACAAATAATCTCTTTCCTTTGTTCGAGGAAGGGATGATTTCGCCATACGTCCGATTTCCTTCCTCCGCATACCATTGCAAATAACTTGCAGCAGAAGCAATTTCTCCTCTTGCCTCTGCAAGTGGTTTTCCCTGCTCTGTCGTCAAAATTCTTGCCAGCTCTTCTTGTTTCTCCATCATTAATGTATAGGCCGCATATAGATATGTCGAACGCTCCCTAGCAGAGAGATTTGCCCAATCTGGAAATGCCTTTTTCGCGCTTTTCACAGCCTTCCGTGCATCTATCCCGTTTCCATAGGAAAAAGATTTTATTTTATTCAAGTTGGCTGGATTAAAAACATCCTCTTGATTGCCATTATCTGCATCAACCCAACTGCCGTCAATATAGATACTTTTTGTATATTGACCATCTAACTGCATGCTGATCCTCCACCTTCTTTATAAAATTATCTAAAAGAATAATTACTCCTCAAAGGGCCATGAAGGAAGTGTTTTATTTAAAGGTTTATCTACCCTATAGCCTAGTGCGTATTCCGCCTGCATAATAGTATGAATTTCCCGAGTACCCTCATAAATGACTGGTGCTTTCGAGTTTCGTAAGTAGCGGGCAACAGGATATTCATCAGAATAACCATATGCACCATGTATTTGCACCGCATCATCAGCAGCTTTATTGGCAAAATTACAGGACTGCCATTTGGCTAATGAAGTCTCCCGCGTATTTCGTTTTCCCTGGTTCTTCAATTCACCCACTTTATATACAAGAAGCCTGCTCATTTGCAAACCTGCCTCCATATTAGCAATCATCTGCTGCACAAGCTGGTGTCTTCCAATCTCTTTACCAAATGTTGTTCGTTCATGACAATATTTTAGAGATGCCTCTAAGGATGCCATAATGAGGCCGCATGCTCCCGCTGCAACGGTAAATCTTCCATTGTCAAGCGCAGACATGGCAATTTTGAATCCTTCCCCTTCCTCCCCTAATAAATTTTCCTTAGGAACCCTTACATGGTCCAAAAAGATTTCTCCTGTATTTCCTGCACGAATACCATGCTTTCCTTTAATTGCCTTAGAAGAAAACCCCTCCATCGTTCTCTCCACAATAAAAGCAGATATTCCATGATGTTTTTTGCTTTTATCTGTATAAGCAAAAACGAGAAAATGATCTGCTACATCACATAAAGAAATCCACGTTTTTTGCCCATTTAAAATATAGGTATCTCCTTCTCTAGTAGCTGAGGTATTGATAGCAGCCACGTCAGATCCGGCACCAGGTTCCGTTAAACCGAAAGCTCCAACCTTTTCTCCCTTTGCTTGCGGAACTAAGTATTTTATCTTTTGTTCCTCTGTCCCCCATTGCAGAAGGGTCATACTGTTCAACCCAGTATGTACAGACACGGCAGTGCGATAGGCGGTATCTCCTCTTTCCAGCTCTTCACAAACGATTGCTAAAGCATTATAATCCATTCCGCCTCCACCGTATTTTTCTGGGATACAAACTCCCATTAGTCCAAGATCTGCCAACCTTTTCATAATCCTTGGCTCGAAATGTCCGCTAGAATCCCATTCTCCAATAAACGGCATTATTTCTTTATCGACAAAACTTCTAACCGTTTTCCTTAGCAATTGCTGCTCCTCTGTAAAATCAAAATTCATTTCTATCACTCTCCTAAACGATTTTATTATCCATCATTTGTTGGATTTCCCTTTCCGAATAACCCATTGATATTAAAATTTCACGAGTATGTTCTCCAGGCAATGGGGGATGCTGTGTGACCTGAACTGGTGTTTTAGACAATTTTAAAGGACTCCCCACTAAATTCACTGTCCCTGCTGCCGGATGATCGACATGTATTAACATCTCTCTAGCTAATGCCTGAGGATCTTCAAACACCATTTTTAAGTTATTGATTGGTCCACACGGTATTCCATGTTCCTTGCATCTTTCCAACCAATACTCTGTTGCATAATCAGACAATCTATTTTGCAAAATAGGTATTAGCTCTTTCTGGTTTTCTACCCTATTAGCATTTGTGTTAAATTTTGGATCACTGTACAATTCACCTAGAGAAAGAATCTGGCATAGTTTTTCAAATTGCCGGTCATTTCCAACGGCAATCACCATTTTTCCGTTTTTAGTTTCAAATGTTTGATAGGGGACAATATTAGCATGTAAATTTCCTAATAAGCTTGGAAGCTTTCTTGTCATCAAAAAATTACTGGCAATATTCACTAGCGAGCTGATTCCTGCATCAAAGAGAGCCATATCTAATTTTTGTCCAGTCCCAGATTTCTGTCTTTCCAGCAACGCTGCTTGAATGCCAATGCAGGCATATAAACCGGTTAAAATATCTGTAATGGCAATCCCCACTTTTTGCGGCCCTGATTCATTTGAACCAGTGATACTCATCAACCCACACATTGCTTGAATGATGTAATCATAGCCAGCTAGATTTTTATATGGACCGGTTTCTCCAAATCCAGTGATGGAACAAAATACTAGTTTAGGATTTAACTTTGATAGCACATCATACCCTAGTCCTAACCGTTCCATGGTCCCTGTTTTAAAATTGTGTATGACTACATCACTTTTTAATACAAGCTCTTTTATCAATCGCTGCCCTTTATCGGATTTCAGATCGATAGTAATACTTTTTTTATTCCGGTTAGCGCATAAGTAATAAGCGCTTACTCCATTTTGAAATGGCGGTCCCCAATTTCTTGTATCATCACTGCCCCCGGGTGCCTCTACCTTCACTACTTCCGCGCCTAAATCTCCTAATATCATCGTACACAGCGGCCCTGCCAGCACCCGCGTCAAATCCAACACTTTTATTCCATCTAATGCTCCGGCCAAATATCATCACTCCTTTCAGAATTTCTAGTAATGCATAGCTTGACCTAGAATGCTGAATTACAGTTTCTTTCCTTACCATATTTACGAAAATGCGTTCATATTTATGCCAATGCATTCCGCTTATGGTGTTTATGGCAATAAAAAAACCCGCATCTTTAAAGATACGAGTTTTTAATCATCTTTTATTTATTACTGTTGCCCTGCTTTTACCCATTCTGCAACTTGAACAGTGCGCTTTGCCTGATGTTTAACAGCTGCTTCAGCATCTTCTACTATTTTGCCATCCTGCCCTTGAGTTACTGTTGTACCATAAGGATTTCCTCCGGCTGCATAGATAGATTGATCCGTATAACCAGGAGGAACAATGATTGTGCCCCAATGCATCATAGATGTATAAATAGCGTGGATAGTTTGCTCTTGGCCACCATTTGAATTTCCAGCAGAAGCCATAGCGCTTACGACTTTGTTCACTGTTTTTCCTGACGCCCAAAGACCGCCTAATGTGTCTAAGAATTGTTTCATTTGCGATGGAATATTTCCAAAACGAGTTGGTGCACTGAAAATAATCGCATCTGCCCATTCGATGTCAGCTGCTGTTGCAACTGGGACATTTTGTGTTTCATCATAATGCTTTTTCCATGCTGGGTTGGATTCAATTGCAGCAGCTGGTGCAAGCTCTTCTACTTTTAATACCTTTACTTCTGCACCCGCTTGCTTAGCAGCTTCTTCAGCCCATTTTGCTAATTGATAGTTCGTTCCTGTTGAACTATAGTAAATAATCGCTAAATTTACGTTCGTCATTTAAAAGCTCCTTTACTTAATATTAATAGCAGACTTACAACACTAATAATATTTTATTAATGTATATATTTTATGCCTACTTATGTAAAATTTATCGAGAGCATACTCGTTAAATTTTACTTTTAGAATTCAATTATCTCGAATTCAAGATAATAGTATCCTTTCTAAAATGCATCGTCAACAATCATGCTCGACCCAAAAATTAGTGTGTATTTTTTCCGTATTGTGTAAAACTAATAATTATTAATAGGTTCTTCAGACTTTTTTCTTTTAACTTGTTAAAAAATCAGCTAAAATAAATACGTTTGGTATACCAAGCTTTCAGGAGGTTAGGTAATGGTATTTAAAAATAAAAAGGATAAGTTTGCAGTTCTATTAGAAAACATTGCTGCGAATTTACACGAGAGTGCAAACTATTTTGCTGATTACAAATTAAATAATGAGAGCAATTTAAAAGAATTTGCACAAAGAATGAAAGAGTTTGAAACACAAGGAGATACATATGTGCATGAAATGATTATGGAGCTCAATGATGCTTTCATCACACCAATTGAAAGAGAGGATTTACTTACCCTTACAAATGTATTAGATGATGTGCTTGATGGTCTTGAACATTGTGCTTATATATTTGAAGTATATGTAATTCTCCATGCAGATGAGTATATGTATAAGTTTGTAGAGGCTATACGGAATTGTACAAAGGAAATTCAAAAAGCTATCGAATTTCTTTTTAACAAAAAACTACCGAATATGCGTCCACATGCGATTAAAATTAAGGAATATGAGTCTTTATGTGATGATATTTTACGTGAATCTATTAAGGAGCTATTCCAAAAAGAGAAAGATCCTATTCGTTTAATTAAGTACAAGGAAGTATATGAAAATCTAGAAGAGATTGCAGATGATTGCCAAAGTGTGGCAAACATATTAGAAAGTATTATTATGAAAAACGCATAAGGAGCATAAGCAATGGACAGTGTCTTTATAATCACCTTGTTAACAGTCATCTTTGCTCTTGGCTTCGATTTTATTAACGGTTTTCATGATACTGCTAATGCAATCGCAACTTCAGTTTCTACGAAGGCATTAAAACCAAGACATGCTATTATCCTTGCTGCATGTATGAATTTTCTTGGAGCATTGACTTTTACAGGGGTAGCCCAAACTATATCAAAGGATATTGTGAATCCTTACACCATACACAATGGAGCAGTTGTTATCCTTGCTGCATTAATTTCAGCTATCGCCTGGAATTTACTTACATGGTACTTTGGAATTCCCAGTAGTTCCTCTCACGCTATTATCGGTTCTTTATCAGGTGCAGCAATTGCCGCTGCAGGTTTCTCAGCTATAAAATATAGTGGATTTATTAAAATTCTTGAAGCTCTAATTATTTCGCCAATTCTTGCATTTATCATTGGTTTTATAATTTATAGCATTTTCAAAGTCGCATTTAAAAACTTTAATTTAGCAAAAACAAATAAGCGATTTCGTCTCATTCAAATTTTAACAGCTGCTATACAATCCTATAGCCATGGTACAAATGATGCACAAAAATCAATGGGTATTATTACGTTAGCTCTAATATCCAGCAACATGATTAAAGGTCATGATATTCCTTTATGGGTACAAATTGCTTGTGCAACTGCAATGGGATTAGGTACCTCTATTGGAGGGTACAAAATTATCAAAACAGTTGGCGGAAAAATTATGAAGATTAAACCTATCAACGGGGTAGCGGCAGATTTAAGTTCTGCATTAATCATTTTCGGTGCAACATTTATACACCTTCCTGTAAGTAGCACCCACGTTATTTCCTCTTCAATTCTTGGAGTAGGGACGGCCCACCGAGTAAGAGGTGTAAAATGGGATACAGCGCAAAGAATTGTATTTACATGGATTATTACTTTGCCAATTACGGCTATATTATCAGCTATCGTTTACTTTATTCTCAATCTTTTTATTTAAAAAGGCACAAAAGAGGCCTTTTTTTTTATTTGTAATCATTTCTTTTAATAAAAATGGAGAAACTACAATAAAAACTATTGCTTACCAGCTCAAAAACGAATAATATATAATATGTGTTTTTTAATCGTTCGTATTTTCCGGAGGTATTATATGTTTAAATTGAAAGAGAACGGCACGAATCCTAAGACGGAAGTTGTTGCTGGATTAACTACTTTTTTAACCATGGTTTATGTTATCGTTGTTAATCCTGTCATTCTTCATAATGCTGGCGTGCCTTTTAATGATGTTTTTATGGCTACTATTATTGCTACTGTTATCGGTACATTATGGATGGCCTTATGCGCTAATTATCCAATTGCCATCGCTCCCGGGATGGGGATGAATGCTTATTTCGCCTATTCCGTTGTCGGAAGTCATGGACATGTTTCCTATACCACTGCATTTGCTGCCGTTTTTGTAGCAGGTATCATTTTTATCATCTTATCTTTAACCCCTTTTCGCCAGAAGCTAATTGAAGCAATTCCTGATAATTTAAAGCATGGTATTACAGCCGGTATCGGTCTGTTTATTGCCTTTATTGGTTTAAAGCAAACAGGGATTATTACTGGAGATAAAGCTAATTTAGTGAAACTTGGCAACTTGCATGATCCGTCAACGATTCTTGCAATAGTCGGGCTAGTCATTACTTTAATTTTATTTGCAAGAAAAATTCATGGGGCACTATTTATCGGCATGATAATTACTGGAATTATCGCCTTTTTCACTGGACAGCTTAAATTTGATAAAGGGATAGTAGGAATACCTTCTCTGCCGCATTTTATGATTGTTAACCCAATCTCCGCTTTTAGTGATGTAATTCATCATAGCTTATATGCTGTAGTCTTTTCCTTCTTACTCGTAACGATTTTTGATACAACTGGTACGATGGTTGGCGTCGCGGAACAGGCAGGCTTAATGCGTGGGAAGAAATTGCCACGTGCACGTCGAGCACTACTTTCAGATTCTATCGGTACTACGATTGGTGCTGTTTTCGGGACGAGCCCCACGACCGCATTTATTGAATCGACTTCTGGTGTAGCTGCCGGTGGCCGTACAGGATTAACGACAACCATTGTAGCCATACTTTTTATTATTTCTGCTTTTTTTAGCCCACTCGTAAATGCCGTATCTGGTATATATGCAATTACGGCTCCTGCATTAATAATTGTAGGAAGTTTAATGATAGGCAATGTCGCCCATATCAAATGGAATGAAATCGATGAAGCATTTCCTGCATTCTTAATTATCTTAAGCATGCCGTTAACTTCCAGTATTGCTACAGGTATTGCACTCGGCTTTATTTCTTACCCTATTTTAAAAATAGTTAGAGGAAAATGGCGCCAAGTTCATGTGCTTGTATATATATTCGCAGTGTTGTTTATCTTGCAGCTTGCGTTTGTTCCGCAATAAAACAAAGGCGCCTTGCTATCTGCATACAAATAAGTGAAATGTTGAAGTACCAATTTCCCAACTGAGCTAAAATAATATGCCCAAGTAATTGTTAAAATCATACACACTTTCCGTTTAATAGTAGTAAGTGAAGTGAAATGAGTTTGAAAATGACTTTTTTATAGTAAAAACACGTAGACAATTAAATGATTCAATTTCTTTTAGAGATCAAATCAGTATATTGATTTGATCTCTTTTTGTTCCTGATATATCAACAAATAATGATTTTAAAGGATGATATTTGATTCTTTCGTACCCAAATTGAAAAAGACTCACTACTTAGTAAGTCTTTTCAATCTCATTAATACAAATTGAATTTAGATGGTAAACGAGTAACTTGTGGATTCGATCTTTATCTAACCTGGTAGGATCTAATAATGCATGCATAGCTGTGCCGTCAACCAATGAGTACAATCTTTCAACTTCAAGTTCTGTATTAAGGTTTTTCTTTAACAGTTTCGCTTGGTCTAGATAATGTATTAGGTTACGGAGACCATCATAAATTCCATCATGTTTTGCATCAAAAGCATCTTTTTTATGTCTAGCATACGCAACAAATGCAAACCATACCTCCATTTCTGCCATCTTTTCAGAGTCAGTTGGGATAATCTCAAGCAGGATTTGCAATATTTTTTCCTTGGGAGGTAATTCATTCAGGGCTATTTTGTTAATTCGTTCTGTTACTCTTTTAATAACAAGATTCATAGCAAATTCTAGTAACTCATCTTGAGTAGAAAAATAATGGCGCAAAGCTCCTAATGAGAGACCAGCCTCTTTTGCTATATTCCTAACTGTTGCTCCTTCCATTCCCTGTTCTAGAATAACCCTCCATGAAGCTTCTGCAATTTGTCTTTTTCGTAGGTCATGATCAACTATTTTAGGCATACCTCTATTTTAACACAATGTTAAGTTTTAAATAACACGATTGTATTATTTAAAATAGAATGTTATACTTTGTTTATATAATACATTTGTATTAAAAAGGAGTGGTTATTTGACCATTATTGGATGGATGATCGTCTTTTGTGAAATCGCGTTTTGGGTTGTCATTGTATTGGGATTGATGACTAGATATATCTTCAAGAAAAAACAGTTAGGGATCATTCTGCTTGCACTAACTCCGCTTGTTGATTTAACTTTGTTAATTGCAGCAGGCATCGATATATATCGTGGCGAAGTCGCAACTACAGCACATGCAATTGCTGCTGTTTATATAGGTATATCCATTGCCTACGGTAAAAGTATGATTGAATGGGCGGATCAGCGTTTTCAATATTATGTAACAAAACAAGGAGAAAAACCAAGAAAACGTTACGGAATTGAATATTCAAAACACTATTTTAAAGGTTGGATTAGACATTTCATTGCTTATATAATTGGTGGAGGTATATTAGTGGGATTGATCTTTTGGATCGATGATATATCTAGAACCCAAGCCTTAAGTGGAGTAGCAAAAATTTGGTCAATAGTATTATGGATAGATCTAATTATTTCGATTACTTATTTTATTTGGCCCCCAAAGGAAAAGGGGATCTCTTCGGGAACTTAATGGAATCGTTTAGTATCTTTGTTTATTGTACAAAATGTATGCCTTAACTAAGAACCATAGGAAGACTTGAGGTTCTGGCTGCCATATTGGTAGCCTTTTTTACACATGTATGTTTTAACCGATGAAGAAAGGAAAATCAAGAATACTATACCTTAATGGGCCTTGATTATCCTTCTTACCTTCGATAGGATATCAACATATCCTAAAGTCTTTGTTTAAGCACTCGCTTCACATAAATCTCCTGGTTTGTCTTGGGTTAGTCTAATCTAAAAAATGTTCTTTAAAGAAATGTAGTTGATAGTCTAATGTTATTGGATCATTAAACATAAATGTATAAGCATCTGCTTCAAATACATGGTTGTTCTTTACAGCAGGTATTTCTTTATATAATTTAGTCTTTTGATATGAATTATCTTGATCCATATATTTACTTATAACTAAATAGTCACCAACATATTTAGGCAGCACTTCAGAGGAAATAGTGTAATACCCTTCTTTATTTGTAACTTTTTGTACATTATCAGGGATATTTAACTTCATTGCTTGATACAGAACTTCTGTCCCTCTTCCCCAACTTTTTCCAAGGATGCTCATAGTTTTGTCATAGCTTTCCATTACAGTCACCGTTGCATTTTGTCCAATTCTTTCCTTTATTTCTTCACCAATAGTATTTGCTCGTTCCTTAAAATCAGTAATCCAAGCTTGAGCTTCTTTCTCTTTGTTTACCAGTTTACCAATCTCTAAATGTTGTGTTAGGTAATCCAATTTATTATAAGTGTATGTAACCGTAGGAGCTATTTTTTTAAATTTGTCTAAATTTTTGCTAGTACTTGATCCTATTATTAAATCTGGCTTTAATTCAATAACTTTTTCTACATTATCATCAGATACAGTAGGTACA
>Ga0224733_1190_pt1 | contig 10333 bp, 11 predicted proteins | sample IA12soil_GW_FP2_FD_161642 | JGI IMG/M metagenome (GOLD analysis project Ga0224733, IMG submission 161642) | Enriched cells from agricultural soil in Iowa, United States - IA12soil_GW_FP2(-) | ecosystem: Environmental > Terrestrial > Soil > Agricultural land | place: USA: Iowa | collected 2017-05-08
AGCCAATCATTCCAGCAGATGTGAATATCTTGCCCGCGGTCACACTCTGGGAGCGTCTGACCGAAGCTGAGGCAGAACAGGTAAATGCGGCAATGGCAACTCAGCCATTCCGCACCCGGCAAATCTTCCTGACCGCAAACACGTTCCGTTCCGATCATGAGCTTTGGCCGCTGCTCGTTCAGATGGCGACCGATCTGTTTGGCGAAGCGCGGGCATCAGAGTTGCTGGCATGATTACTACAATGGACGCTTATATGAAGCGGCGCGAACATTTCCGGGAAACTACGGAAAGAGCTATCCGTTATTACCGGGAGCAGCGATACCAAGCCTTGTTTGGTGCAGTTATTAGCGCTTGCGGAACTATGCTCTTCGACGCCACCGAAGCGGAAGAGCGTGAAATGATGGATATCGTTCGCAGACGTTCAAACCGATAATTGCCGCCCACTGAGGCGGCTTTTTCTTTGCCGAAAGGAAATACCAATGGCCAAGGGAACCTTTGCCAAAGCGATGCCGCATGTCTTCTCGGAAGAGGGCGGGTATGTGGATCATCCGAAAGACCCCGGCGGGGCAACGAATATGGGCATCACGCTTGCCACGCTGTCAGCCTGGGAAGGCCGTCGTGTCTCGAAGGCTGAGGTAAAGGCGCTGACCAAAACCAAGGCGACGGATATCTACCGAGAGAACTACTGGAACAAGATTGCCGGTGATGATCTGCCCGCCGGTGTTGATTATGCGGTCTTTGACTTTGCAATCAATTCCGGGCCAGCCCGTGCCGTCAAGATGCTCCAGAAGGTTGTCGGCGTCGACCAGGATGGCATCATCGGTGCCAAGACGCTCGCTGCCGTGCGGAAGATGGCAGCAGACCGGATCATCTATGCACTGTGCGATGCGCGCCTGGCGTGGCTGAAAGGTCTCGGCACCTTCGCAACCTTTGGCAAAGGCTGGACATCACGTGTCTCGCGGGTGCGTTCTCGCGCTCTGGCCTTCTCGCGTGACAGTGCTCCCGTACCTTCACCGGTGCCGCAGGTTCCAACAGGCAAGGCCGTACAGTCGGACACGTCTCTCAAGACGGTATTATCCAAGCCGGAAAGCTGGGGACCTCTGGGCGGGCTAATTAGTGGCGTATCTGCGATGGCTTCCGGCTCAGGCCCGATGCAGTGGGCGCTTGCTGTAGCGATGGTCGCACTTGTCGGCGTCGGTCTGTACTTCTTCATCCAGCGGGTGAGGAAAGAGGCATGACGGCGATCTGGGCACTTATCCCGTCATGGCTGAAGTCGGTCTTGGCTCTCCTTATCGTGGCTGTCGTCATCTTCGGCGGCGGTTATTTTATTGGGAACCGAAATGGCTCATCCAATGTAAAAACCAAGATCGAAAGGCAGAACAATGAAGCCACAGCCAAAGCTCTGGATGCTGCTCACTCTTATGATGAGTGCAGAGCCACTGGCGGGGTGTGGACATTCAGGACCGGCAAATGTGAGCGGCGTCCGTAATGTTCTCGGAACCGATCTGCTGGGCGCTCGCGGGGCAACCGAGGCAGACCAACGAAAGATCGACCGCACCATAGTGCGCGGTTGTGCAGGCGGCGTCTGGTCGAAAGACGAGTGCGCTATTCACGACAAGAAGTAATAGGGGCAGCCGGGCGGATGGATGCAACGAACATGCCGGAAGAAAACGATCTTCGCGCTCGCGTAGTCGGGCTGGAACATGCAACGCAGTCGAACAATCAGCGTCTGACCACGTTGGAAGCTTGGCAGCGCCAGCGAGATATCGACAGCGCTCGCCATGATGAAAAGTGGGTAGCGATGGAAGCCCGGATCGATACACGGTTCTCAGGGCTGGAATATTCCGTCAAAGGCATCCAAGCCACGCTGTCGCGGATTATGTGGATCGTTGTAGGCGGGATACTAAGCGCCGTGGTCGTGTTCATTAGTAGCGGCGGATTGAAGCTTGTCTGATGGGATTATCCACAGCCATTTTCGCGATGTCGCATAGGCTAAAAGCAGAACAAACTCTGTAAACTATTTGTAAACTAGAAGTTTTCTGTCAGCGGAAATAAAGCGTATCTTATTGAAAAGATTGGTGGGTGATGTAGGGATCGAACCTACGACCCGCTGATTAAGAGTCAGCTGCTCTACCAACTGAGCTAATCACCCACTCGCTTTGCCGAGGCAGCGGCCCCGGTGAAGTGAGCGGTTCTATAACGGCCTCTTTTCCACCTGTCCAGCCTCCAACTGCAAAATTTCTGAAAAAAATAACAGCTTGCGTAAAAAGCCCGGAAATGCGGGCCTTCCGAAAATCCATATCTGCGCGTTACCGGTGTCTTTTTCAGGGTATGTGCATTCTGGTTGTGTTTTCTGGTCGCTCTTTTGAGAATCAAAAATGAGAGATTCTTGATTTGATTCATTTTTTCACGTTTTCGGCGTTGTAAGCGGAACCCTGCGGCTCCATATTCGCCGATGCTGGACTAATACGTGCGGTGGGGAGGTTTCGTTCAGGGAGTAGAGTCACGCTGCAAATGTCGCAGCCATGTCATCAATTATTGATGCTTGTCTGAGAAACTACGGCATATAAAAGACTTGATCGGTTGGTAGTGGTTCTGAAGTCACGGACACCGGCGCCGCCCCTAAGATTTGTCAGAGCAAGGCGCTTTATGCACCGGGTTGCCCTTGCCGAAGAAAACAGAAACGGCTCATATCGTTTCAAAATCCGGTTCGCGACATTTGAGGACGGAATGGAAAGTATAATAGGCGATCTCGGACAGTTTATTTCCGATCATCGGGCATGGGCTGGGCCTATCGTGGGCGTTATCGCCTTCGGCGAATCTCTCGCCATTATAGGAATGTTCATTCCAGCTACGCCGATCATGATCGCTATTGGCGGCCTCGTGGGTGCCGGAATCATCGAACCCATTCCCGTTATAATCGGTGCGATTATCGGCGCAGTGATTGGCGATATCATCTCCTATTTCCTGGGCTGGTGGCTGGGCCGCAATATTATTCACAAGTGGCCGCTCAACAAGCACCGCAGCGGTGTGGCGCGTGCACGCCTTCTCTTCCGTCGCTATGGTTTTTCTGCAGTGTTCCTTGGTCGTTTCTTCGGCCCCGTGCGCTGTACCGTGCCGATGGTTGCCGGTATGATGTCTATGGATCAGACGCGCTTCCAGACAGCCAATGTCCTCTCCGCGCTTGTATGGGCTCCGCTGATGTTCCTTCCGGGCTGGCTGGCAGGTCGTGGAGCAGGCGTTTTCGCCAGAATGGATGGCGATCACATGTTCTGGTTCGTGATCGGAATCACTATCGTCACCATCATTGCGACGGTTATCGGTGTGCGCTTTTTCAAAGCTCGTCCACGTCGGGAGCGTAAGCGCCGCGTTCAGGTCTCTCCAGCCGAATAATCGACCTCTTGTGCTACAGGCTTCGGTCTGCATAATAACAGACCATATGTTCCATGTGGCAACCGGTGTGGCTGAGGATTCAGGCCTCGCGACACCTCATATAAGGTTCATCGCGCTTTATGCCCGACGACAGTTCTGACGATTCGTCTTCTCGAAGTCCGAATTCCCCGGAGGGGTGTTCGGGCTTCCAGCGCATTGAACAATTCCCGATAGACTGCGCCCGGAAGAGACTGGACTGCACAAATGCAGCCCGGTCACAAAGCTGTTGCGACGAATTTCCCAATTTCCATTTCTGCTGATCTTTAAAGGAGCCGACACATCATGGACTGGTCCATGGACTGGATTGCCGACCCCAATGCCTGGATAGGTTTGGTGACATTGGTGGTGCTCGAGATTGTTCTCGGTATCGACAATCTCGTCTTTATTGCCATTCTGGCCGACAAACTGCCCCCACACCAACGTAATCGCGCGCGACTTATCGGCCTTACTCTGGCTCTTTTGATGCGTCTGGTGTTGCTGGCGTCGATTTCCTGGATCGTCACCCTCCGTGAGCCATTGGTTTCGCTGATGGGAATGTCTTTCTCGGGCCGAGACATCATCATGCTAATTGGTGGTCTGTTTCTCCTTGCCAAGGGCACGATGGAGCTGCATGAGCGGCTGGAGGGTGATCATGGGCCTAAGAGTTCCAAGGTCGTACATGCTGTGTTCTGGCAGGTGATCGTTCAGATTGTCGTGCTTGATGCCGTGTTCTCGCTGGATAGTGTCATCACGGCTGTGGGCATGGTTCAGCATCTGCCGGTCATGATGATTGCTGTCATTATCGCCATCGGCGTGATGATGCTTGCTTCCAAGCCGCTGATGGATTTTGTCAACAAACACCCCACCGTTGTCATCCTGTGTCTTGGCTTCCTGATGATGATCGGTTTCAGTCTGGTCGTGGAGGGTTTCGGCTTCCATATTCCAAAGGGATATCTTTATGCGGCGATCGGCTTCTCGGTGTTGATCGAAGCGGCCAACCAGATGTCGCGACACAATCGCGAAAAGCTGGTCACGACCAACGATCTGCGAGAGCGCACTGCGGGTGCCGTCCTGCGTCTACTCGGTGGCAGTCGCGGCGAAAGCCCGCTTTCCGACACGGTTGACGTGATTGCCCAGCAGACAGCGGCCAGTGATGTCTTCCTGCCGGAAGAAAAGGAAATGATCCGCGGCGTTCTTGATCTGGCTGATCGACCTGTGCGTTCCATCATGTCGCCGCGCAACGAGATCGAGTGGCTTGACCTCGATGAAGACGAAGCAGAACTTGATGCGGCCATTCGGGAGCTGTCACATTCTCGCGTCATCGTCGCGCGCCGTCAGGTGGACGAGTTCATCGGTGTGGCGTTGGTCCGGGACCTTTTGCTCGACATTGGTGACAAGAAGCCTGTCGACTGGGACAAGATCGTAAAGCAGCCGCTTGTCGTGCATGAAAATGCAAACGTGCTGCGCGTTATGGAGCAGTTGCGTAATTCACCTGTCCAGATCGCAGTCGTCGTCGATGAGCATGGCTCTTTCGAAGGTGTCGTGACGCCGACCGACGTTCTGGAAGCCATTGCTGGTGAGTTCCCGGATGAAGACGAAGAGGCGGCTGTCGCGCAGTCGGACGGGCAGGGTGGTTATCTTGTAGACGGCTTTACCGATATTCGCCGGTTAAGCGGCCTTCTGGAACGCGACCTTCTGGATGACGGTGACCGTTATACTACCCTTGCTGGCTATGTTCTCTGGCATCTCGGACACCTGCCTTTGGGTGGAGAAAGCTTCGTTGCCGATGGCCTGGAGTTCAAGATTGAGTCGATGAATGGTCGTCATATCGGCAAGGTACGCATTGTCCCCTCATCCGACTATGAGGTTTAACAGGAATGAATTTGCGGGTTGTTTGGTCTGGCTCGCAAATTATTTCACGCAGTTAACTCCGATAAAATAAGTGGGTTATTGACAAAAGCCGAGAAGCCTTCAAAATTAACCTATCGTTCATTGTTGCGGCGAAAACGCGATGATATTTGAGCGTAAGGCAATGAGGAGGCCAGGCATGAAGCGAACCGTTCAGCTGCTCGCTACGAAAATGAAGAATACGGTTTTGCGTGTTCCGGGCTTTCTGGAGCGGCCTTGGAGTGAGATGAAGTTGAATGCGGAAGAGATTGCAGCCCGCCGCCGTAGTCGGCTGGAGCGTGGCGAGCATAACTTTCTCTGGTGCTGGCAGCATCGCGGTTTCTGGTAAGTCCAGAGTCTAAGAAAGTTATGAAGGCAGGAGACGGAGGTCTCCTGCCTTTTTGCATTTCATTTTATGGTTTCGCTCCTGATGAGAATTATTTTCTCACGCCAGCATGAGGTTTGGGTACGGGTTCCATGAATGGCGATAAAAGTAGTTTATATATTTAAATCAATGATTTAGATTGATTTTGTCTCTTCTCTCGTTAGATTTGTTTTCCGAAAACAATCCAGTTTAGAGCGCTTTTCGCAAACAGCGTGGTGGGGATGGGTCTAATGAGAAAAATTATTCTATATGCGGCGGTAGCCCTCGGTCTCGGCTCTGCACCGGTTCAGGCACAGGAGCCGAAGGAAATACTCAATGTTTCCTATGACATTGCGCGGGAACTCTACGAACAGGTCAATCAAGCCTTCATCGCTGACTGGAAGACCAAGACCGGCGAGGACTTGACCGTCAATCAATCCCATGCTGGCTCCTCCAAGCAGGCGCGTTCTATTCTGGAAGGGCTTGAGGCGGACGTGGTGACCTTCAATCAGGTGACCGACGTTCAGGTCCTCCATGACAAGGGTAATCTGATTCCCGCGGACTGGCAGAAGCGGCTTCCTAACAACTCCTCGCCTTACTATTCGCTCCCTGCATTCCTCGTTCGTGAGGGCAATCCGAAGAACATCAAGAATTGGGACGATCTGGCGCGTGACGATGTGAAGGTGATCTTCCCGAACCCAAAGACCTCAGGCAATGCGCGCTATACTTATCTTGCTGCGACGGCTTACGCGAACGAGGCGTTCAAGGGTGATCAGGCGAAGGTACACGAGTTCATCGGAAAGATTTTCAAGAATGTTCCCGTCTTCGATACAGGCGGACGTGGAGCAACGACGACTTTTGCCGAACGTGGCATTGGCGACGTGCTGGTGACGTTTGAAGCTGAAACACGCGGGACTGAGAAAGTTCTCGGACCGGACAAGTATGATGTTGTTGTCCCAGAAGTCAGTCTGCTGGCGGAGTTTCCCGTTACGGTCGTCGACAAGGTGGTAGACAAGCGTGGATCGCGCAAGACAGCGGAAGCCTATCTGAACTATCTCTATTCACCGGAAGGTCAGGAAATTCTGGCTCAGAACTTCAACCGTGTGCACGACAAGGATGTCATTGCAAAGCACAAGGACATCTATCCTGATGTGCGTCTCGTGACGGTTGAAGATGCTTTCGGTGGCTGGGAGAAGGTGCAGAAGGAACATTTCGCCGAAGGCGGAGTGCTCGATCAGCTCTTCACTGGTAAGTAAACAGAGCCAACTGGCGATCCCTAACGGGATCGCCTTGCTTTTTGGAAAAATCCAGTGGCGCTTCTAAGCATGAAACGTAATTCTGTGCTGCCGGGGTTCGGACTGACCCTCGGCTGCACTTTGCTTTATCTGGCTGTTATCGTGGCCTTGCCACTGCTGGCCATGATTCTGAAAACGGCAAGTCTTGGCTGGAGTGACTTCTGGAGCATTGTGACTTCAGATCGGGCGCTAGCGACCTATAAGATCACCCTGAGCGCAGCCGCAGTGGCCACCGTTTTTAACGGCTTGTTCGGTCTTCTGCTGGCTTGGGTACTGACGCGATATGAATTTCCCGGCAAACGTCTGATCGATGCCGCCGTCGATCTTCCTTTCGCGCTGCCGACTGCCATAGCCGGTCTGGCATTGGTGACGCTATTTGCCCAAAATGGCTGGTTTGGACGGTTCCTTGAACCGATCGGGATAAAGGTTGCTTATGCGCCGCTCGGCATCATGATCGCGATGTTTTTCACCAGCATCCCGTTCGTTATCCGCACGGTTCAGCCGGTGCTTGAAGATATGAGTGCTGATGTGGAAGAAGCTGCCCGCAGCCTTGGGGCCAGCTCCTGGCAGACATTCTCACACATTATCTGGCCGACCATCTTTCCAGCTTTCCTTGCAGGCTCGTCGCTTTCCTTTGCCCGCAGCCTCGGTGAGTTTGGTTCGATTGTCTTTATCTCTGGCAATCTCCCCTTTGAAACCGAAGTGACGTCGTTGCTCGTTTTCATCCGACTCGACGAGTATGACTATCCTGCGGCCGCTGCACTTGCATTCGTGATGCTCGTTACGGCTTTCGTGATGCTTCTTGTGACCAATCTCATTCAAGCAAGGCAGCTTCGTTATGCCGAACGCTAGCGCAAGCCTGCAGGCACGAAATTCCGGACCGGTGCGCAATCTGTTGATCTGGCTGGCGGCTGGCTTGTCGGTGGTCTGCATTGGAGCGCCTCTGGCCATTATCTTCTCCTACGCATTCAGCAAGGGCGTCGATGTCTTCTTCGGTGAAATATTGAAGCCTGATACATTGCATGCGGTCTGGCTGACCATTCTCACAGCAATCGTCGTGGTGCCGATCAATATGGCGTTCGGTGTTTGTGTTGCTTGGCTTGTAACCAAGTTCCGTTTTCCGGGGCGGCGGTTGCTGATCACTTTCGTTGAGATACCGTTTTCAGTCTCGCCCATCGTGGCCGGTGTGACCTATCTCTTCCTGTATGGATCGCAAGGTTTGCTGGGGCCATTGCTGGAAACTTATGACATCAAGGTGATGTTTACGGTTCCGGCGATCTTCCTTGTCAGTCTCTTCGTCACTTCACCTTTCGTGGCGCGTGAACTGATTCCGCTGATGGAAGTGCAGGGGAGCGATGAAGAAGAAGCGGCTCTGACGCTTGGCGCCAATGCCTGGCAAACCTTCTTCTATGTCACCTTGCCCAATATCAAATGGGCTTTGCTCTATGGTGCGGTGCTTTGCAATGCGCGCGTGATGGGAGAGTTTGGGGCAACGTCGGTCGTTTCGGGTGCAATCCGAGGCAAGACCAATACGCTGCCGCTTCAGGTGGAACTACTGTTCAATGACTATAATGTCGCTGGTGCATTCGCTGCGGCTTCGACGCTCGCTTTGATCGCTCTTCTGACGCTCGTCTTGAAGGTTCTGCTTGAACGCAGGCAAGGTGCTTAAATACAAAAGAGCTGGAGCGGTTCCATTTTGACTGGAACCGCTCTCACGGTCACGCTGCTTGGGAAAGCGTGTTGGCTACCGGTTCTCTGTGAAGAGAGGATGCAAGGATAATCCCTTCCGGCCAGCGACTGAAACCACTTGCTACGTTGATATGGCCGGCATGGCCGAGATCGACAAATCCCGATCCCCAAACGTGCGAAAGGGCTTCAGCTTTGGCAAAGCTCATATATTCATCGTTGCGGCTTGCCACGACGATGGAAGGGAAGCCCAGCTCATGGCGCGGCAGCGGGGCAAAGCTCTGGAAACGGCTGTCCTTGCGGGCCATAGTTTCCGCGTCGGCAGGTGCAACGAGAAGGGCGCCCGCCACATGTGCTGCTGACGGTCGGCTGGCCAGATGTGCGACCAGTGCGCAGCCGAGACTATGGGCGACCAGAACGGCGCCCGGATTTTCGGCGAGTTTGGCTTCGAGTGCGTGCATCCAGTCGGATAGCACCGGATAGTGCCAGTCGTCCTGTTCGACGAGCAATGCTGACGGATCGTCATGCAACCATTGGCGCTGCCAGTGGCCTGCTTCCGATCCCTTGTAGCCGGGGATGATCAATGTCGCAGGCATGCGTTTTTCCTCTTGGATAAAGCCTTGGGAGGGCGTTTAATTTCGCAATTCGTTCCGTTTGCGAAACTGGTTCCAAGATAGGCGGCCATGGCCGCCATTTTAAGGAAAACAAATTCAAATTATGGCGGGTTTTGTAAAAAATATGCTCCGTCGTTATCTGCTTCTATTTTCTCTGTTTATCGTTCCAGCGCAGGAGAAACTGGGATTTCTCGAAGACCAGCACGACCACAAGCGACATCGCGAACGGGATAAGCAGGTAGAGCAGACGGAAGACGATCAGCGCAGCCAGAACATCAGCCTGATTCATATCCGGCAAGCCAGTCAGGAAAACGAGTTCCAGAACACCAAGGCCGCCCGGTGCGTGCGATATCAGGGCTGCAGAGAATGAGACCAGGAAGATGCCAAGAACAATGAGGAAACCGGGATTGCCGGCCTCTGGCAAGGCAAAATAAATGATACCCGCGGCACCGATCAGCTCCAGCGGTGCGACGATGAGCTGCTGCACCACAACCGACAGCCGCGGATATTCCAGACGGAAACTGCCGATCTGAAGCGGGCGCAGGCGCAGCCAGCTACCGAAGACATAAAGCAGTACGAATGCCAGCATCAAAAGCGCAATGACGATGGAGACGGTTGGTGTCAGTTCCTCGTTGAAGCGCATGAGAATATGCGGCTCCAGCAGGAGAACGACGCTGGAAGTAATGACAACACCAAGAATGAATGTGAATGAACAGAAAGCGATGAGGACGGCGATTTCGCTGCCGGGCATGCCTTGAGAAGAATATGCCCTGTAACGCACGACCGCACCGGAGACGACTGAAGCGCCAATATTGTGCGACAGCGCGTAGGTGGTGAAGGAGCAAAGCGCGATAAACAGCCAGGAAATCTTGCGTCTGAGGTGCAGCAGCGCGATGCGATCATAACCAGCAAGCGAACTGTAGGCCAGAAGTGCTGAAGCCGCCGCGAGTGCCCAATGATGGGCGCGGATGGCGTAAAGACTGTCCAGAACATCATCGAGCGAAATGCTGCGAAGTTCGCGATAGAGAAGCCAAGCCGAAATACCGACTGCGCAAATACCCACGACCGGCCAGATG
>Ga0224733_1194_pt1 | contig 10163 bp, 13 predicted proteins | sample IA12soil_GW_FP2_FD_161642 | JGI IMG/M metagenome (GOLD analysis project Ga0224733, IMG submission 161642) | Enriched cells from agricultural soil in Iowa, United States - IA12soil_GW_FP2(-) | ecosystem: Environmental > Terrestrial > Soil > Agricultural land | place: USA: Iowa | collected 2017-05-08
GTTCCCGCCAGCGGCGCGATCGTCGGCAGAAAAAAGACGGTGCGCATCAGGTTCCGCAGCCACCCCGTACGGATCCGCTGGATCGCGACTGCAAACATCAAGGTGATAAGGATGTTGACCGCAACGGCAATGACGACGAACTTAAAGGTGACCCACAGCGACTTGATAAAAATGGAATCGCCCAGCATGCGGATATAATTGTCCGCCCCGACGAACAGCGCGCTTGCGCTGAGCGGATTATACTTAAATACCGATAGTCCCAAACTCCATCCTATTGGAATGAAAGCGAATACTCCAAATAGCAGCAGTTTCGGCGCCAGCGATAAATAGATGAACCAGCGGCCCCTTCCTTTCTCCCCTCTGCGGTTCGGAATACCGGGGACGATCCCTGGACTGCTGCTTGCTGCAGCATCATGCTTCATGGAAACACCACTCCGATCATTTATGTTGATCCTGACTGTCGTTGATGGTTTTTTCGATCTGCTGCAGACCGCTTTCCACCGATTCCTGGCCGGTCGCCATCAATTGGAAATGATCATTGATCGTTTTAAAGAAAAAGTCCCGGTCGGCGATGGGCCCGATCCACTGACCCAGCTCCAAAATATCCAGCGAAGTTTTCATGTAAGGATTCGCTTTGACGTAATCGGGATTTTGGGCCACCTTTTTTTTGGCCGGAACCGTAAACGTTCCCTGGTTCCACTCGAGCAGATTATCGTCGGATGACATGAATTTGATAAAATCGACGGCCGCTTCCTGATGCTTGCCCTTCTGGGACGCTACGAGCCCCCAGCCTGATTCGGCCGCATATGAAGGCGGATTTGCCGTAAAGGAAGGAACGGGCACATACTCAAAGTCTTTCACCTTGTATGTATTCAGCCCTGCAGCAATCGTCCATGGACCCCGGTAGGTCATCGCCGAGCTGCCTTGAAAGAAGTAATCTGAGGTGTCAAGCTCACCGCCAAACGTGGTGAGGTCCGCCACTTTATCGGTGGCGATCAAAGAGGTTAAGGCGGTCATCGCCTTTTGTGCTTCAGGGGTTTGAAAGTCCACATGGTCGTTATCACCCCAATACTTGCCGTTTTGCTGCAGAATCAAGGAAAGGAACGTGAAGGTAATATTGTCGCTGGAGACGAAATCGAATCCCTTCACCTTGATGCCGTTTGCGTCCCGTACTGTCAGTTTCTTGGCGTCTTCAACCAGTTCGTCCCATGTGGCCGGAGGGGCCGCGATGCCCTGATCCTTCAGCATTTGCGGGTGAATCAGCATTCCGCCGTTCTCGATGTTAAATTCGAGCGGCAGTCCATACAGCTTGTCGTTCAACGTGTACCCTCCGAGCGGGGCTTCGTAATACTCCTGCCGCAGCTGCTCGGCCCCCGGGATCTCCACAAGCGCCCCGTTTTTCGAATATTCCGGTACCCAGGTACCGAACATTTCTGCGATATCGGGCGGGTTTTTGGCGGAGAAGGATGCCTTGAGCTTCTGATTGTACACGTCGTAAGGGAAAGTCTGGTAGTCGATCTCAATGTCGGGATGCAAAGATTGATACTTGGCGATCAGCGCTTTATAAGCGTTCATAATGGCATCTTCCTGATGACTCCAAAACACAAGTTTGGTTTTGCCTGTTGAACCGGCAGAGGTGGCGGAAGCATCAGAGCCATCATTTTTTGCGCAACCAATCAGCAAAAATAACATGCAAATTAGAGCAAAAACAGAGAAACTTTTGAAATATCGCAATGACATAACCCCTTTCCCTTACTTTTTTTGCTTATATCACCTCAATCTCATGAAAATCATACCTCTGATGAAAAAGTTAGTCAATCAATTTTTGCAATTATTTTGCAATAATTCTATTATAATTTGCAAAGTATTATCATCGTTTTTCAGTTGACCTGTGATTTTATTTTACTTAACATATAGAGTAAGCAATCCAAACGACAGGTTTTGCAGAATTCTCATCTGACATTAAAGGCAGGTCATGACATGCCCACATTAAAAGATATTGCCGAACGCGTCGGCGTCTCCATATCGACCGTTTCCCGCGTACTGGCCGACGATTCGAACCGCTCCTCAAGCAGCGGGACCAAGAGGAAGATCTGGGACGCGGCGCAGGAGCTCGGATACATGGCGAAGGTGCCGCCGCAGGACCAGGCCGCAGTCAAAAAAATCGGATGCGTCGTGTCCACCATGCAGGGACGGCGCTATCATCCCTATTTTTCGGTTATTTTTGAGGGGATTGAGAAGGAACTGGCCCGTCACGGATACCAGATCGCTTTTACCTACACGCAAGAAGATTTGCAAAAAAATGAAATTTTGCAGCAAATCTCCGGCAAAGATTCAATCGACGGTTTAATCGTGATCGAGGGCATTGAGCCCAAATTATACAGCTATCTCAAAAAACACGTTCCGCATGTCGTCGGAATCGACGTTTCCGACCCGAGCATCCCGACCATTTCGTACGACCGAGTCGAAGCGGCGTCGATTGCCGTCAAGCATTTGACCGGACAGGGCCACCGCGAGATTATGTTTATCGGAGGTACGGGCTTGTCCGGCCAATTCGACCGGGAGAAAAGGTACCGGGGGTACAAGCAGGCTCTGGAGCAGGCCGGCTTGCCGGTTCAGCCGGAGTATGTGCTGAATGCCGAATGGGAGCCCGACCGGGCCTACCACCTCATGCTGACCTTTTTGGAGGAGCATCAGGGTAAGCTCCCGACGGCGGTCTTCGCGGCCAGTGACATCATGGCGATGGCCGCCATGCGGGCCATTTCCGAGAAAGGCTACCGCATGCCCCAGGACTTCGCCGTCGTCGGCTTCGACGACAACGAACCGTCACGCTATACCGTTCCTCCGCTCTCCACCATTCATATTCCGACGTTCGAAATCGGCGTCATGGCCGCGCGAACGATCCTGCAGATCACCGGGGATCCCTTCCCGCTGCCGGTCAAAATCGTGCTGCCGTATGAACCGATCTTCCGCCAGTCCAGCATCTGGCAGGTGTAGTCGCAGCGCAAAAGGCCTCTCTTTCCGCACTGAAGAATGAACTTCAGGCGGCAAGAGAGGCCTTTTTTCGAATGCTGGGGCCACCTTTATTAATTATGTACTAATTGATCCAGAAGTTCTTGACAAGGGGCATGCTTCAACTTAATATATGGAATGACTGATCTATAATTTGACTGAACTGGAAAACCCATGGTTTTTCTATTCTTCTGTAGGGGATGTGTCGACAGATGATAACCTTTAGAGACAAAACATATCGCTGTACCTCGGAAATTATACTAAGCTTAGTTAGCGGTAAATGGAAGATATCCATATTAAACGAATTAGCTAATGGCCCGGTACGGTTTAATCAGCTGCAGCGGCTGCTCCCCGAAGCGACCCAACGCATGCTTACGATGCAGCTGCGGATGCTGGAAAACGACGGATTCATTATTCGTAAGGTTTACCCGGTTTCGCCACCAAAAGTGGAATACGGCTTGTCCAAGCTGGGCGAACAATTTGCTCCCATGCTCACGATGTTATGCGATTTTGGCACTGCCTATATCGAAAGTTATCCCGATGAAGTATCCTGCACCAGCCAAAAGCATGCCTGAGCTCCGCTTTGAATGTGGAAAAAAGAGGTACCCTGGATGGGTACCTCTTCATCTTATAATACGTGATCACGAACTTCCTTCGTATTGGTGCGCAGCCCATTCTTCTCTCTGGACACGCTGCGAGCTCCCCGATCTAAACGATAGGTGATCCAAGCCAATAAGGATGCTAAAACAGCCATCATTCCCCCGGACCAGGAAAGATCAATGAGCTCCATATTCTTCGTGACGAAACCTCCCAAAGCGGATCCCATCGCGATCCCGACATTGATGGATACGGAAGTTAAGGAGGAAGCCAAGTCTTTGGCCTCGGGAACGTGCCGATCGGCCCAATCCATGAAATACAGCTGCATCGTCGAGTTCATAAGGTACACAGCGAGGGCGATCAATGAGATGCTGACGAGCCCCCCGGCAAGCGAGCCGGAAGATACATAAAGCGACGCGAGAATGACAGCCTGAGCCAGGAAGATATAGCGAATTTTTCCCATCCCGCCACCGGCAGCCAGCTTCCCCCCCGATTAAAGTGCTAAAGATGGACACGATACCATAAAGCAAAAAGACTAGGCTAATATACCGTGCCGGCACAAAAAGCACATCCTGCAGCATAGGGGCTAAATACGTATAGACGCTGTAAGTTGCCGCTATGCTAAATGCTGGAATAAAGAAAGCAAGCACAATTCTGGGATAGGTAAATAATCGCAGTTGGTTTTTGAGAGAACTCCGCGCCCCCTTCAGTCCTCTGGGAATCGTTGCTGAGCTTGCTATCAGTGAAACAATCCCCAATAGCGTCGTAAACCAATAAGACATATGCCACCCGCCCCATTGCCCGATGAATGTGCCAAGGGGGACGCCAAGAACGCTGGCCACAGTGAAACCCGTAAAGATGATAGAGATCACAGGCCCTCTCTTCTCCGGTGGCAGCGTTTCCCTGGCCACAGCCATCGCAAGTGCAATCAGGACGCCAGTAACCACGGCGGTGATTACTCTGGAAAACAGAAGCAAACCATAGGATCCGGATATCGCCGTGATCATATTCCCGATAATAAAAACGCCGATCAGAGAAAGGATGAGCGGGCGCTTGGAGAATCGGCTGAATAACGCCGTGAAGACCGGGGTACCGATGGCAAAAGACAGGGCAAAGGCCGACACCAAGGAGCCTGCGATCGAAATGGCGATCTTCATGTCCGTGGCCACTTCGGTCAACAATCCGACCATCACAAATTCACTGGTTCCCAGGACAAAAGTCAATAAAAATAAATTCAAAGTCAGAAGCTTATGTTGTCTAGTCAATATAAATCCCCTCCTACTCCTATCTCTATGGACAGTGACGTTCTTATCTTTCAAAGTAAGCTAATATTTCTGCATACCTTTGCACCTCACCTGTGATTTAAACGACCGTACCGCTCGGCGAAATCTGGATCAATCGTTCTATATGTAAGATTATCAAGTTCCTCTACGCCTGAATAGTACGCACTTTTTTGTATGGTCCGATCATTTTTGTAAGGTAGGATACTTTTTGATACTGGATTATGGGAGTCATCAAAGACCAGCGGCGAGAAAAAAAAAAGGCCCGTGACGTTAAACGTCACGAGCCTCCGGACTTTCAATCATTACTTTATCTACTCAAACTCACTGCTTCCTATGTCAATTAGACAAAAGCATCGGTGTTTCCTGCGCTGCAAGCTATTGCTTGGATTTATAAAATTCATGGTACAGCTTCATCAGGGCACGCTTCTCGATCCGCGACACGTAGCTGCGGCTGATGCCGAGCTCCCTGGCGATTTCACGCTGCGTCCGTTCTTCACCGCCGTGCTCCAGGCCGAAGCGGCCTTTGATGACCTCCTGCTCGCGCTCATCGAGAATGTCCAGGTTCCGGTAGATTTTGCTCTTCTCGATCTTGAGCTGGACCATGTCGGCCACGTCGTCCGCCTCACTGCCCAAAATATCAATCAACGTGATTTCATTAACCTTTAATGGTTATCCGTGTTGATATTTATTCCTTATGTATCAAGGGGTTGTGGATATCGTATTAATAATCCATGCTCCCCGCATGCTTCCATTCACCATTCAAAAACCAATATATATCTACCCGTCCTTTAGTCCGAATGTTCACGGTCATGTTCTCCTGGGGATCCTCTACATCATCCAATGAGGCGTACCAGTTCTTTTCCTTAAAATACACCAGGGCATCATAATACCAGGATATTACCTGATCTTCGTTATCGGCTGCCTTGGCGATGTCAGCGTCGGTACAGTTCGGCCAGACGCCTTTCGCTTGCATATGCCGGGCAATGTATTCGCAAAGTTCCATCATAAATGGTGATGAAATTACCACACCACAACCTCCTGTATTAAAAAAAGCACTATAAGGGCTCATTTAGATCTTTAACCAATCCATTCATTTCATGAATTGTATCTGTTGATTTCTGAGGAAATAAGCTTTTAACAACGATTGTCGCTATGCCAAAAATTTGAACAATTATTCCACCAATAAAAGTTTCAGCTACCCATGTTTCGACTTCCAACATTTTAAAGCCGATGAAGAAAAACGATACACCAACGGCTCCCATCTCCAGGCCCAATAAGGCAAAGATAGTTATTGCAACCCACGTTTTCATTCGCTGTTCTTGATGATGAGCCCGTTGCCAAGTCTTTAAGATAGTCTCAAACTTATTTTTTATTATGTCCCGTCTCCACATGTCCTCTAAATCTTTAGATTCAGCAGCGTTTTCCTCTGCAATTTCTATCCGATCAATAGGTTCTGACGATACAACGAGACTAGCTGATAGATCACTTGTATTTTTTTGTTCTCCAAATATCTCTTCATTTTCAGGTAAATCTTCTTTTGGCTTTTGCTGTTCCATTAAACCAATCCTAACATACTCAATCTAATGTCCATTGCTTGTAAAGAAACTTTGAACTTAGCGGCCATTAATTCTTTGGAATATAAACACTCTGGCCACATTTTTTTCACCCTTTCAGCCGGCATTAACAGATCAGCAGCAAAATTGTTAGCTTCTTTTTCCTTTTGACGATCTGTGTAGTTAGAAAAATCACTACGTTCAAAAATTTCATACCCATCCACAAAAGTGTTATCATTGTTCATATGTAATGCATAGTGCCCTAACTCATGTGCCAATGTGAATCTTTTGCGTGATGCGGAATCGGATCCTCTTATGTAAATAGTCACTTTCCCATGGTTGTTCTCAATCATTCCGGAAATCCGATCAGAATTAAACTCCGCCTCTCGCACGGTTATTCCAAGTTTCTCTGCAATCAAAAAAGGATCTACTGGGATACCATCTCCATTTATCTTTAGATACTCTTTAACCTTAGACTTCTTATTATTTAACAGTGTAGGAGTCATTTTTCTTCCTCCTTTAAATTTCCTGAATTCGAACACTTGAGCCATGAGTTTCACCCCTTTTCCCTATATCTATTCCCTTACCCGCAAAGGAAATACCTGAAAAAAGGAAATGCGACGCCCGAATTGGAACAGGTGTTCGTTTTTCATCCATATATTTCTATCATACTAGATAAATCTATTAAATCAATAGTACTATTTTAAATATATTATGTATTTTGTAAATGAAAAAAGGGCCCACCATGTAGGTAGGCCCGTTAAATCAGCTTGCTTTATCTCCATCCTTCAGCGTTTTGTTCTTATTGGCATTGTAGTCCAGGCATGCTTTTTCAATAGCCGCGGTGATTTCCTCCACTGAGAGTTTGATCCCTACGTCACTCAGTTTGCTTGATGCGTAGGTGAATGCCTTGTTCATTTTATTTCGGCTGGACTCGTTTTTGAATGTCGCCTCTGCAAATGCAAATGCTTCATCACAAATTTTATGGAACAATTCGCGCTGCGCCTTATTCTTCATGGTATCAATGGAGGCTTTGGCCTTGATCTGAAGATAACCGAAGCCGGCAAGAACCAAGACGCATAGTAACTTGATGATTTCAACGATAATTCCGGACAGCAGCGGTGATACTTGATCCCAAATGCTTTGCATGATAAAGACCTCCTTATAATTTTGGATAGATGAACACATTATATGGATTTGATTTGTCCCAATAGATCCGAGCGCCTAGTTGTTCAGTCAAGTCACGTGCAGTCACAAAGCCCACTCCGTTAATTAGCTTGGTTTCTACCGCGGTGCCATTGATGGTTACCCTACCTTTAACGTATCCGATCGTACCGCCAAGCATCTCCCCAACTGGTCGTGAAGGAATCCAGGTGATGTTGTTGATGTTGTAGCCGGTAAAGGGTTGGTTATCGACAGTAACAGTCATTTCAGGATAGGGCGAATTAGGTTTAACTGGCTGGTCAGAAACCCCAAGAAACTCGCAGATACCATCATAAATGGCCTTGGCATAGTTGTCCTGCCATGCAGCATTGAACAGCTGCTTCTCCTCGTTTGGATTGCTCAGAAAGCCAGCCTCAAGCAGAATAGCCGGCATCTTCGTCTCCCGGCAAACTGCAAGGCTCTTTGATTGGACGCCGCGGTCTTTGAAGCCGGTAACCGGCAGCACTTTCTTGTGCATTATAGTGGCAAATTTCGCACTAGCATCACGGGTAAACCATGTTTCATATCCGCCGGCCGTTGGTGTGCCTGCATTGTTTGCGTGAATAGATACGAAGGCATCAGCGTTCAAATTGTTTGCGAACTTCGCACGCTTACTCAGCTCAACAAAAACATCCGTGTCCCGGGTCATATATACCTGAAAATTCGGGTTAATCTTCAGCAAATCGGCGACAAGATGGGCAATCGTAAGGTTAAAGTCCTTTTCTTTCTTTCTTGTTACCCCTATAGCACCGGGGTCGTTACCCCCATGCCCTGCGTCAATGACTATTATTTTCTTCATGTTTTCCATCCTCTCTGACTGGCTTTCCTGGCTCGCTGCCACCTGTGATAAGTTCGATGATGTATTTAAGCTCTTCCGAGCCACTTTCCTTAATGGTCTTATAGCACCACTTGATTTCTTCGACTGCCACTTTGATCCACCTAAACTTTCTATATTTTCTGTCGCCCATTTGCGCCATGCTTCGTTTTCGTCCGAAAAATAAACAGGGAAGTGGCTCTGCATCCACTTTCGTACCATCTTCATGCCAGAACGCTTGCCGAAGAGGTAGAAAACGTAGATCAGAAACACTTCCCATTTCCAGTTATTCAGGTTTTTGATGATGTAATAAATGATTTCATATAGCAGTTCTATGAGGTTCCACAAGCTCTTCCACCACCGGATACAGCAACATGTCTCTAACTTCGGGCCCGAGTATGGCAGCTACCAATTGCAGAGTTGCCTCTGAAACGGTACTGCCTAGCGACTCGGATTCATCCAGTTCAATGTACTCCATTGTTCCCCCAACGCAAAAAGAGCCCGGGATGCTTTCCCTGAGCTCTTTACGACGCATACTTTGCGATTTGTAATCTTAATTTACCATTTTAGGGATATTGCGTCAATCTATTTTATCTTCTTTAAGCCAAATTCATCCATCAGCTGCTTGCGGGCTACCTCACCAGACTTGTTGAGGGCCTTTTCAACCTTCTTGACCTTTGTTGAGGTCTTCTTATTAGGATCAATCTTGCTGAGCCGTTTAGCCGTCTCCTCACCCTGCAGCTGCGACAATCTTGAGAATTGTTCCCCAGTAAGCTTGTTTCCTTGAACCGTCTTTCCAGGCACTCGCGGTGCTAATGTGTCGTCGCCTGTCTCAGTGATAAGGTCCACAATCAATTTTGCTTCCGGAGAAAGCTTGTAACGGGACGCAAACCCTGGGTTAAGGAGAACGTTAGTCAAGCTGTTGTCCTGATAATGTGTTTTGGGTTGTCCCAAAGTATCGAACTGCTTAGGAAGCTTTTCTGCCAGTCCTGGAATCTTTGCTTGTGCCTTGTTCAGCGTTTGTTCAAGCTTGTCAGGCAAATAAGTCTCACGTTTGTAGTTATCTCTAAGATGCTTGACCTGATTAAAGGCAGTTGGTACGAACGATGAAGGAATGTCGGAAAGAATATCGACAATCTTATCTGTTACTGTCTGTCCTGGGTATCCGGAGAACGCGTCATTAAGGCCCTTAAGGAGCGATTGCTCAGACAGTGTATTTACCCCACCAGCAACGCTGTTGAATGCTGCGCCCAATGCCCCTGTTGTCGTCTGCTGGGCGTCTTTATTATCTTTAAGGTTACTATTGATATTCGCCCCCATTGACAACGCCACGGAAACCGGCTGCATCCAATCATAGGTGTAGAGCAGATCGTTAGGCTCGAGATTAGCTGCCTTAGGATCAAAACCAGACTCAACAAAGCGTTGAAGTGCAGATAGATTAACTTGATATTGTCCCTGTCCTGCTGAGGTTTGTAGTGCCCTAATATCCTTGTCCTTACTTGCCTGTCCAGTCAGAATCCCCTTATCCATCAGGTAATAGCCCATACCAGTAAAGCCAGCAGTACCGACTATTGCACGGGTAAGTGCCATCGTAGCCTCGGCCGGATCCTTTTCAGCAAAACGAGCTCCTTTGTAGAGAATATATGCTGAGCGAAGAAAACCTGCAGGGCTGTATTCGAACGCTCTCATAAGCAACGCGCC
>Ga0224733_1198_pt1 | contig 10061 bp, 10 predicted proteins | sample IA12soil_GW_FP2_FD_161642 | JGI IMG/M metagenome (GOLD analysis project Ga0224733, IMG submission 161642) | Enriched cells from agricultural soil in Iowa, United States - IA12soil_GW_FP2(-) | ecosystem: Environmental > Terrestrial > Soil > Agricultural land | place: USA: Iowa | collected 2017-05-08
CACACAAACCTTACCCTTTACTTTATAAGAATATTTAAATTAGCTCCAAGTGTCTTGGGGAATTCTAACGTACAAGCTGAGTTTTTTCTGCAATTTCTTTAGCAGGTCTCCCTCCCTCCTGCTTTTCGCTACATCATGCAAGAAATTAGCAGGTTCTTTGCTTCGTACAACACTTTCTAACGCCATGTAAGATTATTAATTTATTACTTCCCTTTTTTCTTTCACAATAAATTGCAGGGAAACTTGTTTACCATTCATATGAGATATAATTTCTTGCAAGTTGGAAGTATATTTGGTTTCAAGCCAATCTCGTATGTAAAAAAAGCCCTTCCTTCTTAAAGGGCTTTATTCAACCAATTTAATTAAACCAAATTGTTTTTTCTTCAACAGGTACTCGCTCTGCTTTTATATTAAATTCTTGTTTCGGATAGCCTACATACACGAGTCCGATAATTTTGTCGTTTTCCTCAAGCTGAAGATATTTATTTAATTCAGGTTCATAGGCAATATCCCCGGTTCTTGCGATTGTTGCCAAGCCTTTTTCTGTAGCAAGAAGCAATAGATTTTGCATGGCACAGCCAGTTGCAACGACTTCTTCTATTTCTGGAACTTTTCCGCTTGGACTTGCTGCCATAATAATGAGAACAGGCGCTCTTAGCGGACCTTTTCTGGCTTTTTCAATTTTTTTCTGTGCCTCTTCCTCACTCAATCCTTTTGTTTTTTCTTGCATGATTCTGGCCATTTCATTCCCTAATTTAACACGGCCATCCCCTTTTATAACGCGAAATTTCCATGGTTCTGTTTTTTTATGGTTTGGTGCCCATGTTGCCGCTTCGAGTAACTCATTAATCACTTCATCCGGTACATCTTTTTCCTCTACGGCACCGATTGAGCGACGTGATTTGATTAAATCCATCAATTCCATTTACCATCCACTCCTTTGTAAAAACAACATAATTTGAGTATAGAATAAGGAAAATTATTATTCAAATAATTTGAAATTCATTTCATTAAATATTAGGATGCATTTACATGCGCATTTAGTGCCTTTTCCCTGCCTATTTTTCCAAGCATGAAAGGCATATAGTGATTGATAATGTATACTGCTGGCACTGAAATGAAAGCAGCAATTAGTGTATACAAGATTCCTTTTACCACCGGAATATTGACTAAATTACTATAATCTAATATATATTTTTGCATCACTACACTGATTAAAAAGAAAATGATTTTTTGATGCAATGCTAAATAAATGAGTGAATTCTTCCCAACATATTGAAGAGCCTTACTTCTTTTAATATGCTTAATTCCTGTCATAAATGCCCCTATTCCGGAAATAGCAGCTACATAAAATAGAAAGATATTTCCTAAACTACTATTGTAAAAATCCACTCTATCTCCTGTAAAAACATAATTTACATAACCTGTTATAACATTGATGATCAAGAAAAAGATAAATGTGTTGAAATGCAAATATCTATCCAATTTATCTTGATAGACCTTATAGAAGAACCCTAGTCCATAAAATCCTACACTAATCAACGCAACATCAAAACCCCAAGGCAGTGGTTGTCCGTGCATTTTATTATAAATACAACCAATTACAGATAACAGAATTAAAAAGAAGCTTATCCGCTTATTGGTTCTGCCAAATTTTGTAACTAAATAAAAGAGTAGCTCTGTACAAAATAAACAAGCAACGAACCATAATGCACCGCTATGAACCGTCCAAATTGATTTTCTAATATCAATAAACGTTCCAATCAATGGCGTAAATAAATCATGGTTATAGTCTACTTCGCCATAATGATAGACAACTAAAAACCATAAATAGGCCAGGAATGAAAAACAAAGATATGGAAAAATTAATGACTTTGTTCTTTTGATGAAAAATACTTTTAAGTTAGAGAACTTTTCCATTTTAAATAAGTACCCTGACAAAAAGAAAAAAAGTGGCATATGGAAAGTATAAATATATGTTTTAAGGAATATTGGAATATCAGCATGTCCCAGCATGACAAGAAGCATTCCCAATCCTTTTCCTGCATCTAACCAGTCTAATCTTTTTTTCATACTATAATCACCCTCTCTTCTACTAATATGATTTGAGGTAATACAAGAAAATCAACCATTAAACTATAATATATTTCTCTTAAATAAATCTTAAGACTGTCATGCATTGAGTTATATCGTCTGTGAATAATAAATCATAATAGTTCGTTAACCAAATAAAATTTAAAGGGGAGTTTTAATTGAAGAATATGTTAAATAAAGGCTTAGCACTAGGCCTTGGATTAGCAGCTGTTAGCAAGGAACAAGCCCAAAAAGTTGTGGATGAGTTGGTAAAAAAAGGTGAACTCAGTCGAGATGAGTCAGTTGAATTAGTTGAAAAACTATTGCAAAGAGGTATAGAAACACAACAAGAATTAGACAATTTGATTACGAAAAAAGCACGTGAACTCGTAGGTAAATGGGATTTAGCGACCAAAGAGGATATTCAACGCTTGGAAAAGCGCATCGACCAGATTGACAATAAAATGAATTCGGTTGAATAATAGACGTATATTGGTTGTTGCGATAAAGGAGTGAGTTTCCATTTTTGAAAAAAGAGTTCGTCACCTCGGTCGTTACCGTGATATTGTTACAGCTTTTGCGCGCAATGGTTTCGGTTTCATAATTAAGGATCTGGGGCTTTTTGAATTTCTATCCTTACCGAAAAGATTATTTCAGGATGGCCGTCAAGAGATGAATTCCAAGTCTATTGGGGAACGTATCCGGCTTATTTTAGAAGAATTAGGTCCAACCTTTATAAAAATGGGGCAGATTGCTAGTACAAGACCCGATCTTATACCCGCAGAAGTTCTTATAGAATTGGAAAAGTTACAAGATGATGTCCCTCCTTTCCCATTTGAAGAAGTCGAGCGAATCATTAAAGAAGAGCTTGGAGGCTCCATCGATACTCTGTTTAAAGAATTTCAAGAAACTCCTCTTGCTGCGGCCTCTATCGGACAAGTTCATTACGCGGTATTGAAATCCAATGAGCGAGTCGCGGTGAAGATTCAACGTCCTAATATCTATAAAGTCATCCAAACCGATTTAGAAATTTTACAAGACTTAGTACAGTTGGCAGTTCAGCGATTGGATTGGGCTTCCCGCTATCCACTGACAGAGATAATGGAAGAGTTTTCTAAATCTCTCCAAGCAGAATTGAATTATACGATTGAAGCTCGAAATACGGAGAGAGTATCAAAACAATTTGAAAGCGATGCAACTGTACATATTCCAAAAGTATTTTGGGATTTATCTTCGCAAAAAATTTTAACGTTGGAATTTATGGAAGGCATTAAGTTAAATAATGTGAATACGCTTGATAGTTTAGGAATTAATCGGAAAATTTTAGCGGAACGATTCGTTCATTCGATATTCCATCAGATATTAATAGAGGGATTTTTTCATGGAGATCCACATCCCGGTAATATATTGGCCCAGCCAGGTGAAGTGATTATTTTTTTAGATTTTGGAATGGTTGGCCGTCTTACGGAAGAAATGAAGACCCATATAGCCACTTTAATTATTGCAATGATGCGCAAAAATACTGAAGGAGTGATAAAAGCTGTCACCAGGATGGGATTAATTCCTGAAGACATAGATATGAAGCAGTTAACGAAAGATGTGGATGATTTAAAGGAAAAGTATTTGGATGTACCTTTAAGTCAGGTGAGTCTCGGAGAATCAATCAATGATTTGTTTTCCATTGCCTACCAGCATCGCATTCAAATCCCTGTAGATTTAACTTTATTGGGAAAAACACTTCTGACTATGGAAGGTACCGTGGAAATGTTGGACCCTGAAATCAGCGTTATGAATATTGCGGAACCCTTTGGCCGCAAATTATTGAAAGAGCGGCTAAGACCAAAAAAAGTAGCGGAAAATGCAGCAAATTATTTATTTGAATATGGTGAAATTCTGACACAGCTTCCCAAGCATATTCAAGATTTAACCTCCACGATCAAAAAAGGCAAATTGCGAATGGAAGTAACCGTACCAGAGCTCGAGCAGTTCTTAAAAAAGCTAGATCGAATTAGCAGCCGATTATCATTCAGTATAGTATTGCTTTCTTTCAGTATTATCATGGTGGGCCTTATAATCGGATCGGCATTAAATAAACAATCTACCCTTCTTTGGAATATCCCAGCAACCGAAATCGGATTCATAATAGCTATTTTAATGTTCCTGTGGCTTCTGTTTTCCATTTTTAAAAAATAGGGTGCCAGGCACCACTCGTGGACAAATGGAGTTTTTGTCCGTCCTATGTGGACAATAGAAAACTGTCCATCAGAGGCGGACAAAGTTGTGAAATGTCCACGTCTGGTACCTGGCACCTCTTTTATTTTTTATTAAATCCTTGTTTGGTAACGAAGTCTTTCATATAGGTCCTTGTAGGGACTTTAAATTTTGCTGCCATTTGACTCGTCCATGTATCATCACGTTTTCCATTTGTGCGTTCTTTATAATATTGTTGAATGATTTTGTTATAATCCTCTAATTGTTTTTTCAATAAGGATGAGTCTGATTGATATTCATCTTCATGATAAATATGTTCAAATGGCAAACGCGGTTTCTTCGATGATTGATTTAATGGATAGCCAATAGTCATCGCAAACACCGGTACCACCAAGGATGGGATATGTAATATTTTCGACACTTCCTCCAGGTTATTGCGTAAGCCACCAATAAAACAAATACCTAATCCTAAAGATTCTGCAGCTAATGCAGCATTTTGTGCAGCTAGTGCGGCATCGATGATGGCAACCATAAAGGATTCTGTCGTTTCCAATGCAGGATAAATATCTACGTTCTCCATTTCTGCGATAAGTTCATGGCGATGAAGATCCGCACAAAATATAAGCAGATGGCCATTATTTTCTACATATTCATTACCGGATAGCTGTGCCAACTTTTTCTTTTTCGCTTTATCCTTTACGCCAATAATCGTGTATGCTTGTACAAAGCTCGAAGTTGCAGCAGATTGGGCACTTTCCACAATTGCCCTGATTTGTTCATCAGTTAGTGGACGATCTTCAAAATGTCGAATAGAACGATGATTTTGTATTAATTCAATAAATTCATTCAATCTCTATCACTCCTTTTTATCCATAACCACAATGGCCCTAAAATTCAGATTCAAAGTATAATTTTTAATATAGCTACTTCTCTCTTTAAAACCAATTTAAAGGGCTTAGAATTTATAAAAATACAAATAAATAGAACTTATATTCTGTTTTTGTGATTACAAAAACGGATGGAACATTATAATATAATTTGATCCGCATGGCGGTCTTCTTCAACGCTTTGCGGATCTTAATAGACATTTAAAGTATTGTATATAACAGTTTTTACAATTCCTGAATCTATGAAGAAGTTTTAATCTATACTTGACTGTAGACATAAATACCATGACTCCGAATTCATCATATTATTCCTGTACATGCTAGTGATTTTGATTAATTCTCGTTCGTGTTTTAAAATTCTAGATTATTTTCGATAACGTTACCTAAAAAAGTAAAAGAACGCCGAAATCTCACGGCGTTCCCTTGTTTTCTCTTTACATTTTTATTATTTTCCATCCACCACTTCTTTTAATATCTCATAAGATCGTTTTTGTTTGTCTGGGTCGTAGATATAAGACACTGCCATAATTTCATTTACGTTGAAATAGTCTTGGAAATTGGTTAATTGGCGACGTATAGTCTCTTTACTTCCCATAAAAGTCATACTGGACATGGACTGTGACATTTCTGCTTCCATTGGTGTCCAAAGATGGTCCATCGTATCTACTGGCGGTTGCAGTTTAATCTGAGAACCTCGTACAACATTAAGGAAAAATTGTTTCATCGTCGTAGATAAATGCTTTGCTTCTTCATCTGTTTCAGCTGCTATTACATTTAGGCAAACCATCATATATGGTTTATCTAAATACGCAGATGGCTTGAATTCCATACGATAGATTGAAATAGCTTCTTCCATAAATCTTGGCGCAAAATGCGAAGCGAATACATAAGGTAATCCGAGTCGTGCTGCTAAATGAGCAGAATCTGTTGAAGAACCTAAAACATAAATAGGTATATTCGTTCCGACCCCTGGGTACGCTTTGACATAACCTTGCTCGTCTTCTGGTCCAAAATACGTAAGGAGAGCCTGAATATCATCAGGGAAGGTAAAGACTGTATCAGCTTGAGCGCGTCTTAAAGCGTTGGCTGTTTGCATATCTGTACCGGGTGCACGGCCAAGTCCTAGGTCTACACGACCTGGATAAATGGTAGCCATCGTCCCAAATTGTTCAGCCACGACCAATGGAGAATGATTTGGCAACATGACTCCGCCGGAACCTACTTTAATGTGACTAGTATGCTCTAATGTATGTTTTATTAAAATCGATGTCGCTGAGCTAACAAGCGTCGAGGTATTATGATGTTCTGCGATCCAGTATCGTGTATACCCCATTTTTTCAACGGCTTGAGCAAGATCTACCATAGAATCAATAGCTTCCTTAGACGTCTGGCCTTCGCGAATGGGTGCTAAATTTAATACCGATACAGGTATATGAATATTTGTCATCCTCTATTTTCCTTTCAAATGTAGAATAATTCTATAGTAACAAGAGGCCATTATAAAACCAACTTATATGCTTGGAAATTGTAGTAAAGTAATTTTATAGAAAAAGACTGTCAAATTGACAGTCACTCGATATACATTACTTTCCGTTTCTCTCTTCTGTACTCTGGATGGAAACATTTTTTGGTATTCTCGGATAGGATGCTTTGTTTTCGTCATCAGGTCCCGTAAGATCATTTCTTTGGTCTAATACCTCTTTTGAAAATTCAAAGGAATGTCGCTCTGTCATTTTGCTTCACCTCCAATGATTAGGATGGTTCATTGGGGGTATATTTATGATTGTTTTAAATAATTGAAAATGCATTTTCCGATTTGCGCCATGGTTTGTTTGGCTAGTCTATTCTCAACATCTTTTGAAAGTACAACAATATTCATCGTGCGGTTGCCAACGTATAAAACTCCAATATCATGGTGAATACCTGTTACCCAACCTGTTTTATTGGCAAATTCCCATTCTGATTTCGTGCCAATTATATCCGATTCCATTTCTGGAAATTGTTCTGGCAGGCAATCCCGAAATTGCTGTTTTTTCATGATGTCAATCATTTGTTCACATGCATATTGGGAAATAATAGAACCAGAGGTTAGCTTATGAAGCAAAATCGCCATGTCACCAGCAGTTATTTTATTTCTTCCCTTTGTCTTAACTGGAACGGTCATAAGTTTATTATAAAAGCAGCTATTTTTCATTCCGATTTCCGACATGGTCTCTTGAATTTTTTCCACTCCTACTAAGTCAATTAATACATTCGTTGCTGTATTATCACTTTGGATAATCATCAGAGTCAGATAATCATAAATGGTAAGACTTATTCCTGGAGTCATATGTTGAAGAATCCCAGATCCCCCAACTAAATCTTCCCTTTTTAAAACAATTTTGTCGCTTAGATGAAATTGTCCTTGGTCATATGCAGAAAAAACCGCAGCCATGATAGGCACTTTGATAATACTTGCTGCAAAGAAATCCTCCTTTTCATTCCATGACCAATGTTGCTTTTTATTCAAGTCCTCCAAGCAAATCCCCCATGTTCCACCAGTGCGATGGAGAATGTCTTGAATCTCATTCATTAACAATTCCATCTCCCTACCCCCTATTTTTATGGATGTAACTGATTATCTATTTCTTCCATTGTCTTCCCAATAGACTCATGAATAACATAGGTATCCTGACCGAAATCGTATGGTGTTTCGCCTTTATTGATTATAAATAGCGGAACACCTTGCCGCCTATATTGAGGAAATGTAGAAAACGGAGTAACGAGCAGGCTTGTACCTAATACCAGTACAAAATCCGCTTCCTGCATGTATCGTAGGATCGTTTGAATTCCTGCCATCGAAAACCATGTACCAGTATCCCCAAATAATACTACATCCGGTTTGATATATTGTTCGAGTTTGTTATTCGCAATACAGTTGTTGCATATATAAAAATCTTCCATGGTTTCGATGCGAGATAGCATTTCATCTGTAGAATAATTTTTTCCGCAATTTAAGCATGTAGCAGTCTTCATCGTCCCATGAAATTCAATCACGTTCTTGCTCCCTGCTCTTTGGTGGAGACCATCTATATTTTGCGTAATAATGGTTACTACTTTTCCCTCTTGCTCCCATTTGGCAAGTATCTCATGTCCCTTATTGGGTACAGCTTCCGGATGATAAAGATTTTCGATAGCGAATTGGTAAAACTCTTTTGGATGCTGATAAAAATAGTCAAGAGAAAGAATGTACTCCGGTGCTAAGGAATAAATTCCCGTTTTCGAACGAAAATCTTTAATACCAGATTCTGTACTAATTCCTGCACCAGTTAAAACGACTATCTTTTTAGCATTGCGAAGAAGGTTTGTACAAGTATCCATTGTATTGGCAGACATGTTGCTAATCACTCCAGATTTTTTTCTTCATTTATATGTATCCTATAATGATATGTTGGACCGATAGATCAAAATATCGATTTAGATTCATGTTCCTTTATTTAGGTAAAATCCCCCTAATATAAAAATACTATGAAAAAAACTGTTTTACTCCATATAACAGAACATGCGTCCTCTAATGAGAAGAATTTCAGCGTTTTTATCAAATATAACGCCAACGTTGAACCCGCTACTCACATAATAAAAAAAGGAACGTATCCACATTCCTTTTACCCCGTTAATTTGAAGTTTTCATTTTCTTTCTTTCCATATTTACAAGTGCAAGTAAGCCAGCCCCGATTAACCCAACAAATAGATTTAGAGTGACAAGTTCAAAATGTCCTGTTGCTATACTATAAGCAGTTCCAAAAATGGAATATAGCATCACCATAATATAAAAACCCATCATCGCTTTAACCATGATAACCTCTCCCTTATCCCTTTGTTGTACAATTCGCTGTAACCGTTTTCTAAATTGTAACAAATAATTCACAAAATGTACATAAAAAATTTGCTTTTTGTACATTTTTATCTTAAGTAAGATATCCTTATAGATTTATCTTACCTTCCACAATTTAGCTTACTCCAAATAAGTATGCTTTGAGTGAAGCGGTTCCTCTATTCCAAGATTGTTATCCGTTTAACTAAATAGATATACATAACCATTCCATTTTTAGTCACACTATTATGGAAGGTGTTACACCGATTTTAATGTTTTATTACCGCTCTCTATTCTAAAACGACCTTTTAAGAAATTACTTATCTTTATTATTAGGAAATCTTGGTCAATCAGTACTTTTTATAACTGGAGAAAAGGATAGAACTCGTATCTATTCAGTTTTTAGTTTGATTGCTATTATATGAATGATAAATAAGTGTAGTTTTTTCTAAAAAGTAAAAGTCAAAAATGAATCTTCTTAGAAGGAGCCATTCACTTGAAACAGAATCTTTGTGAGAATATACAGAGTTATTCCCTACCTTTTGAAAGTAAATTAGATTTAAGAAAACTTGTTGAACAAATGGAGGATTCAACAATTGTATTGTTAGGAGAATCCTCTCACGGTACTTCGGAATTTTATAAAGTCCGTTCTGAAATTACAAAAATGCTGATTGAAGAAAAGGGATTTTCATTTATTGCTGTTGAAGGTGATTGGCCATCTTGTCAAGCTGTTAACCGATTTATTAAGGGATATGATTCAGAAGCTTCGGCAAAGGAAGTTCTTTCCCATTTTGAGAGATGGCCAACATGGATGTGGGCCAATGAAGAGATAATGGAACTAGTGGATTGGTTACAGAAACATAATCAAACCAAAGCAAAAAACAAGCAGGTTGGTTTTTATGGTTTAGATGTTTATAGTATGTGGGAATCAATGGACGAGATTCTCAAGTACTTTGAAGAATCCGGTTTAACTGAAGAATATAATGCTGCAAAAAAAGCATTTGCTTGTTTTGAGCATTTCCAAAAGAATTCTGAAA
>Ga0224733_1202_pt1 | contig 9852 bp, 7 predicted proteins | sample IA12soil_GW_FP2_FD_161642 | JGI IMG/M metagenome (GOLD analysis project Ga0224733, IMG submission 161642) | Enriched cells from agricultural soil in Iowa, United States - IA12soil_GW_FP2(-) | ecosystem: Environmental > Terrestrial > Soil > Agricultural land | place: USA: Iowa | collected 2017-05-08
TATGCCAATTTCACGGATTGATCAATAGACTCGGAACTTTTCAGATCCACTTGCAGTGGCAAAAAACGACCCTCGTGGACCTGGCCAACAGCTCGTTTCAGCTCCTCTAAGTTTCTTGATGTAGCAGCGACCCGGTAATTGTTACTTAATAACTTTTTTACAAGAGCAAGTCCAAGACCTTTCGAAGCCCCTGTAACATACCATACCTTTTGATCGAGCAATGATATCTCATCCTTTCCATTAAGATGTGTTTATTATGTATCAGCACCTGCTCTGACCTGTATAAGAAAACTTTCAACATGATGCCTATTCTTGTCATACTATTAACAAACACAATGCTTTACTTTATATTTAAAAGCATGAGAGACATCATATTAGAGCAGAGGTGTTCCGTGTGACCGAAATCGCTTTGCAACAACAAGAGTTAGCGGGACTCATCAAAAAGTTTACCGGAAAAGATGGGGACCATAAAACCCTGATTCCTTCACTCCATCTCATCCAAGACTCCAAAGCAATGGTCCCAATATGTAGGATTCAAAAGCCCTCCTTATGCATTGTTGCCCAAGGTGAAAAAATAATCATTCTGGGCAATGAAAGTTACAAATACGGGGTTAGCGATTATTTAGCTGTGTCTTTAGACGTGCCCATATCGGGACAGGTGATCAAACCTTCGCCGGAAGCTCCCTTTTTGTCAATCAGGCTTGATCTTGATGCAGGAGAGATTTTTCAAATCATGAAGGAGACCCATCTGTTTCCAGAAAGCATAGAGCATTATCCGAAAAGTTTATTTGTTGGTAAAATGAACATTAATCTTCTTGATGCAGTGATTCGGCTAGTAAGACTATTGGATACTCCAAAAGATATTTTAGCGCTAGCACCATTAATAATTAAGGAAATCATATACAGGTTACTTACTGAAAAGGAGGGGGATGTTTTCAAGCAAATTGCTACATCTGGGAGTCATTTTGCAACGATTGCAGAGGTCGTAGAACGGATTAAAACAAACTTTGACAAACCTTTACGCATAAATGAATTAGCACAGATCGCCAATATGAGTACTTCATCTCTGTATCGGCATTTCAAGCAAGTCACTGCGATGACACCCGTTCAATATCAGAAACAGCTGCGATTACAAGAAGGGCGGCGACTTTTAATAACTGATAAATACAACGTCGCAGATGTCGCATTTCATGTCGGCTACGAAAGTCCTTCTCAATTCAGTCGCGAATATGCCCGATTATTTGGGTGTCCTCCGACTACCGATATTTTACGAATGCAGTCCACAACTAATTTGTCTACTAGTTAAAAGATCAGTTGATTAATTATATTATAAGTTGTTGTATAACAAGTATTCTTTATTGGCTAATGTAAAAGGCTTTTATCATTGATATATTTGGGAGAGGTTGACGTTCATGTTGGCAGAGCGATTTATTAATGACAATCTTGGAAAGTGTTTGCTTAACCGGGATAATTACCGACCGTTTCCTACAATTGAAGACCGAAATCAATGGAACCTGCTACCATTGAATCTCAGGTCTTATTGGATCAATGAAGCCACAAGTAAGCTTCATTATGCATGGCCTACTATAACTGCCACTCAATATATGGATTATAGCAGAACGGGTAATCGGGTCGATTTTGACACTGCTTCGTGGAAAAGAAGAGAGGTGCTGGCTTCTTTAGTCATCGCCGAATGTTTTGAAAATCAGGGACGCTTCATGGATGATATCATAAACGGAATATGGTGTATATGTGAAGAAACATTCTGGGGGATCCCTGGCCACGGTTATATGATGAAGAGGCAGGATCCACTTCCAGACATATCGGATCAGATCATTGAATTATTTTCTGCCGAGACGGCCGCGCTGCTTGCATGGACTTATTATCTGCTGAAAACCAAATTGGATGGAATAAGCATTATGGTAAGCGAGCGTATACAGCACGAGGTGAAAAGGAGGATTCTTGATCCTTATTTACAGCGGAATGATTTTTGGTGGATGGGTTTCAATCAGGAGAAGATGCTGAACAATTGGAATTCATGGTGTAATTCAAACTGCATAGCAGCGTTTTTGCTGTTGGAAGACGACCCCAATCGACGGGAAGCAGCGGTCGTCAAGGCGATGAGAAGCTTAGATATGTATCTACATAGACTCCCTTCAGACGGCGGTTGTGAGGAAGGCCCGAAGTATTGGATGTATGCCGGAGGAACGATTTTTGATAGTCTGGAACTGCTTCACGGCGTTTCCGGCGGTAAAATTGATGTATACCAAGAACCTCTAATTAGGCACATTGGATGTTATATTTACAAAGCTTATATCGATGACTCGTATTTTGTCAACTTCGCTGACAGCCAGGCACAAGTCAATATCCCCGCGGAGCTTACATATCGATATGGACGCCGTATTGGTGATTCGAGGTTGTGTGAGCTTGGAGCAAGGGTCCAGAGAATGAAGCGGGAAGAAGGGACCCGCTTAGAGTTTTCATCCATGGTTCGCCTTTTGCCGGCTTTATTTAATTATACGGAAGTAGAGCAATATTCCGGAGAATCTCCTTATATACGAGATGCATGGTTTGACAGCATTCAAGTCATGGTGGCACGAGAGCAGGAGGGCTCGTCCAAAGGGCTATTCCTAGCTGCCAAGGGCGGGCATAACGGTGAAAGCCATAATCACAATGACATCGGACAATTCATTGTATACTGTAATGGCTCCCCTATGATAATTGATCCCGGATTATTGACCTATACATCTAAATCGTTTTTCTCTGAGCGGTATACCCTATGGGCGATGCAATCCGGATATCACAATCTCCCTATAGTAAATGGCGTTCAGCAACAGGACGGAAGACAATTTAGAGCCGATGAAGTCGAGTATAACCTGAATGATAAAGTTACATCGTTATCCATGAATCTTGCGGGAGCCTACCCCGAATTCGCAGGAATAAGAAGCTGGATACGATCAGTTCATTTCTATCGTGATTTGTCCCCGAATATTGAAATCAGTGATAATTTTCTTCTAAATCAAGTGACGGATGATATCACACAGATTCTAATAACGCCTCACCCTCCTCAAACCCAAGAAAACGGGAATATCATCCTACAAGATAAAAATTACAATAGGATAAAAATACAATATGACAGCGAAATGTATGCGTACTCAGTAGAGAAAATTTTACTCGAGGACGAAATCATGAGAGAGATATGGGGAGATACCTTGTATCGGATGAAGCTTACAGCCATTATACCCGCCGCTCAGGGTGAGTGTGTAATCAGGATAAGCAGATAGTGGTGTTATGCTAAAATGATGAGCAGGGAACGGAGACTTTAGTTAAACTATAGAGGAGCATATCGCCGTCGGCGACTGCTCCATTTTTTATTGCGCTAAAAGGCTTTTTGATGATCCTGAAGTGCTCATCTTCGTCAGACGCTGCCTACCAAATTGGCCAAAAGAGCCAGTCCAGAGAACAACTTACCATCGATTGCCGTCGTTTGCCCTCCAAAACCCTATCGTCGAGCAGATGGTTCCTCATAGCTTTGCAAGCCAGCATCGCGCAAAGTTCTTCCGACATAGCCCAACTCTCGACGTGCAGCGGTATCGTTGACGGTGAACTCACGCCCAATCATGCGTATCATCGAGCGTGAGATCGGCGGATCGCCGTCTTTCCGCGTGACGGCCCAGATCGTGTCGAACAGCCGGCCAGTAGCAGAGGCGAGCCAGTAGGGTATCGAACGCAGCTTATCGACGGACAGGCCCTGCAAGTTCGCAAGCGAGGCGACGAACTCACGGAAAGTCTGCCCTTCCTGGTCTTTGATGAAGAAGGCATGGCCGCCTTCTCCGCGTTCAAGAGCGCATTGTATGGCTTCAATCACATTGTCCACATGGCAGGTTGAAAAAGGGTAATCGCCGCGGTCGATGAACGCGAACTGCCCTGATCCGATTGCTTCGGGAAGCGCTCGGCTAAACGGATCACCAGGCCCCCAGATAGCCGGTGGGCGAAGCGCGATCGTGCGAAAGCCGGGTTTGTTGGCTGCCAGAACCAATGAGTCGGCTCGTGCCTTGCTCGCCAGGTAGGCGGAGAAGTGGTTCGGGAAAGTCGGCGCGCTTTCATCGGCGTCGCGGATGTACGTACCGCCGTTATCCATGTGGATCCCCGCCGCGCTGATGTAGACGAATGTCTTCGCACAGGCGGACTCGGCTGCCTTCAGCAAGGCTGCGGTGCCATCGATGTTGGTACGGAAGAAGGGTTCGCGTGGCCCTGAAAAGCGGAAAAGGGCAGCCGCATGCACAACCGCATTGATCATCGGTAACACGATTGGCGTACTGCTTTCGAGATCGGCATCGACCGGCGTCGCACCCATGGCCTTGAGTTTGGCGTGAGATGATACAGAGCGTGTGAGGGCGAATATCTGGTGACCATCCTCCACGAGCTTTGGGATCAGGCGGCCGCCGAGCAAGCCGGTGCCTCCCGTGACGAGAATTTTCATTGTGATCATCCTTTCGGTTCGGAATCAGGATAATCCGCATGGCGCCGCCGCGGATTTGCTCAAGAACCGCAGAAGTGGGAATTCCACCTTGCGCAGCGATCTGTAACGTGAAGCAGGGATGCAGCGTCCCAGCCTTCGCACAGCGCCATCACCGAATCGGCATTATCGTATTGTGGAGTGCATCCTTCATAGAATTTTCCATCTCTCCATCTTTTGATTGTTTATCTAGCGATCTTAGCGAAGTGCTCCAGCGTACGAACCAATTGGGCTGTATAAGACATTTCGTTATCGTACCAAGCTACGGTTTTCACCAATTGCTGGTCACCGACTGTCAGAACTTTCGTTTGCGTGGCGTCGAAGAGCGAACCGAATGTGATGCCTTTGATATCGGAAGATACAATTTCGTCTTCCGTGTAGCCGAAAGTTTCTGGATCGGAAGCTTCTTTCATAGCAGTGTTAACTTGCTCAACCGTTACCTTGGTATTCAAAACGGCAACGAGTTCAGTCACGGAACCTGTTGGTACAGGAACACGTTGAGATGCCCCATCCAGTTTGCCCTTCAGTTCCGGAAGAACCAGGCCAATGGCTTTTGCGGCACCGGTGGAGTAGGGAACGATGTTCTCCGCTGAGGCGCGCGCAGCTCGGAAATTGCCATTTGGATCCGGAGCGTCAAGCGTGTTTTGGTTTCCCGTGTATGCGTGAACGGTCGTCATCAGCCCAGATTGGATACCAAACTTGTCGTGCAGAGCTTTAGCCATAGGGGCCAGGCAGTTGGTTGTGCAGGAGGCGCCGGAAATGACGGTTTCCGTTCCGTCCAGGGTGTCATGGTTGACGTTGTACACGATCGTTTTCATGTCGCCTGTAGCAGGGGCGGAAATGACGACTTTCTTCGCTCCGCCTTTCAAGTGAAGCTCGGCTTTTTCTTTTGTGGTGAAGAAGCCCGTACATTCGAGAACAATATCAACGCCAAGCTCACCCCAAGGAAGCTCTTCAGGATTCCGCTTAGCCAAAACCTTAACCTCTTTGCCGTTTACTTTGAAGGTTCCGTCATGGACTTCAATGTCACCGTGAAAAGTGCCTTGCGTCGTATCATATTTGAGCAGATGAGCTAACATTTTAGCGTTCGTAAGGTCGTTAATCGCTACAACCTCGACGCCTTCCACATCTTGAATTCGTCGAAAAGCGAGTCGTCCGATTCGTCCAAAGCCGTTTATACCTACTTTTACAGTCACTGAAAAATCCCCCTATAAGTTTTATTTATTCCAACAAGCCAATGCCTGTTATGAAATAATAATGACCCAGCGCTATTTCATTCTGGAATGGCTTGCTGTATAATGCGAAAAGAGACCGATCGGTATTTTTTATATTAGCATGATATGAGTGAATTGCAAGGACGAATTGGGTAATTCGTTTAAAACAAATGAAATAAAATACGGTTCATACGGAGGAGCTCATGAAAAAAGGGGACAGAACAAGGGAACACATCATTATGAAATCGGCTGAAATTTTTAACCAGAGAGGATATGCCGGTACATCGCTAAACGATATTATTGCCGACACAGGAATTAAGAAGGGGGGCATCTATCGACATTTTTCCAGTAAAGACGAGATCGCGCTTGAAGCCTACAATTATGCTGCCAGTATGGTCGCCAGTAAATTTTCTGAAGCGGTCGATCAAGAGCAGTCTGCGTCAGGAAAGTTGGTTGCTTTTTTTCGTGTCTATGAGAACGTAGTCAGCGATCCCCCATTTATTGGCGGATGTCCCATGCAGAATACAGCTGTAGAAAGTGACGATACTCATTCGGAGCTTTGTGGTCAGGCAAGGCAAGGGATGCATACCTTCTTGGATATGATGAAAAGTATTATTCGTGACGGCATTCAAGCTGGGGAGTTTAGGGAGGATCTGGATGTGGATGCGCTAGCATCATTTACATTTTCCTTGTTGGAAGGAGGGATTTTACTCAGCAAGTTGGATGGGGATAACAAGCACATGCTAATGAATACACAAATCTTCTCATCCTATTTGCAGCAATGCTGCCTAAAGACCTGTTAATCTGGTGTACTGGCACATCGGAAGGGAACTGGGCAGCTGTCTTATGCAATAGCCCAAACGGGTGGTTTTTGTATTTTTCACGGAGTTGTAAGAAAGAATTGATCTTTACTTGAACGTTTAGAGGAGAAGGTGTGACCATGATTGCAAGGCTAAACGTCGAATATATAATAAATTTTAAGTATCAGCTTTTGTAATATTTCAACTGCATTTCTCACACATTTGGGGAAATGCCAACTTACTATGTGAAAAAGTTCTCTTTTTATTCACGAAGGAGCAGAGCATAGGTTAGCCCCCGAAGGTCGTAGAGTTTTACGTCTAAACCTGATGTTTTTATTTTTCATTGTGTGTACAGGAACAGCGTGGAAGGGAGGAAGTTAAGATGGGAATCGATACGGTGCTATGGAGTAAACTCGTGACTGGAATGACACTAGGATTCCACGCTATTTTCGCGACACTTGGCGTGGGTATCCCATTAATGATTTCACTCGCCGAGTTTATCGGTATTCGTAAGAAAGATCTTCATTATATTCTAATGGCAAAGAGGTGGTCACGAGGGTTCGTTATCTCTGTTGCAGTAGGTGTAGTCACAGGAACAGCAATTTCCTTACAACTCTCCTTGGTATGGCCCAATTTCATGAAACTTGCGGGAAATGTTATTGCGCTTCCATTGTTTATGGAAGTGTTCGCCTTCTTTTTTGAAGCCATTTTCCTAGGGATTTACCTGTACACGTGGGAACGGTTTAAAAACCCGATGATGCATTGGTTACTAACGATTCCTGTTGTCGTCGGTGCAGGGATGTCAGCAGTATTTATCACGACGGTAAACGGATTTATGAATCAACCAGGGGGATTTACGTTCGAAGGAGGACAATTCACGGCCGTTGACCCCGTTCAAGCCATGCTGAGTACGGCAACATTCTCCAAGGTGTTTCATGTATTAAGTTCGGCCTATTTAACAGGGGCTGCTCTGCTGGCAGGTGTTGCAGCGTTCGCAATACTTCGAAAAGGGGTTTCAGCATACCACAAAAAAGCCTTAAAGCTGATGATGGCTGTCGTTTTGGTGTTCAGTTTAGTAAACACATTAGCCGGAGACGTATCCGCTAAGTTTTTGGCCGAACATCAACCTGAAAAACTCGCGGCTGCCGAATGGCATTTTGAAACGGAAAGCGGCGCAGATTTGATATTTTTAGGGTGGCTTAATGCTGAGCATGAAATTATAGGAGCACTCCACTTTCCCAAATTTCTGAGTTTCTTGGCTTTTGGAGATTTCAATGCAGAAGTAACGGGTCTTAATGAATTTCCTATCGACGAACAACCAGCACTCGTGATTCATTATTTTTTCGATTTAATGGCAACCATTGGATTTTTATTCTTAGGCATTTCCTTTCTGTATTTCCTATTTGTATTTTGGAAAAAGCGTAACGAACTCAACAAGTGGATACTGCGAATGATTGCATTAGGAGCACCGCTTGCTTTTTTAGGAGTTGAACTGGGATGGTTTTACGCAGAACTCGGCAGGCAACCTTGGATCATCCGAGGATATATGCGTGTAGAGGAAGCGGCTACGACATCCCCAAGCGTCAGGATCCTTTTTTTCTTTTTCCTTCTACTATACATCATATTGGGAACCGTTAGTGTTCTTGTGCTTCGTCGCATGTTCTATAACAATCCGGCGGAAGTTGAGATGGAGACGTGGACGCAGCGTGCAAGCGACAAATCAACATTGAAGGGTGAGCACACATGATGAATTACGAATTGATTGGAATTTCCGTGCTCTGGTTGTTTTTGTACGGATATATCATCATCGCTTTCATTGATTTTGGCGCAGGTTTCTTTGCCTTTTATGCTCGTTTAACCAAACAGGATCATGTCATCAATAAACTGATTTCTCGTTACTTATCGCCAGTTTGGGAAATCACGAATGTATTTTTCGTTTTTTTCTACATTGGCATCATCGGCTTTTTCCCGGAAACCTCCTATTATTATGGATCAGCCATGCTTGTCCCAGGAAGTCTTGCGGTCATTTTGCTCGCTATACGCGGTTCATTCTATGCATTTGAAAATTATGGCTCCAAAAATAATATGGTTTATCTGTTTCTGTATGGAGCAACCGGAGTGCTTATTCCTGCTTCCTTGTCAGTGGCGCTGACATTATCCGAAGGCGGATTTATCTTGAAACAAGGAGAGACGGCCTCGTTGGATTACTGGGCACTCTTGAGCAGTCCGCTGTCTTGGAGCATCGTTGGACTGGCCATCGTATCTGTTTTATTCATTAGCGCTGCTTTTCTCGCTTTTTACGCATCGCGCGCTGAAGATCATGCTGCATTGAAATTGATGCGAACCTATGCGCTTTTTTGGAGCACGCCTACCATCGTTATCGCACTGACAGCATTTATTTTTTTAGGTCAACACAATGAGCGGCATTTCCAAAATATGATGGATTTATGGTGGCTGCTCGCGCTCTCCGTTGCCTGTTTCATGATTGCCATGTGGTTATTATACCGAGGAGGCCGTTACGGGATGGCGTTCATATGCATCATGCTGCAATTCTTCAGTGCTTTTTTTGCTTACGGCATTGGGCAATATCCTTACATTCTTGATCCATACATCACCATTCAAAGTAGTGTCACCTCTTCGTCTATGGGATTCGCACTGGTTGTGGCGTTTATCGGTGGTATGTGTCTCTTAGTTCCTTCATTGATCTTGGTCTTCAGGCTTTTTCTGTTTGATGCGGATTATGTGAAAGGAAACAAATAGACTAGTACATTGTTTCTTACGGGAATATTCCCTCAAGGCCACTTTCCGGAAGGAGGAGAGTTTTTACGTGAAGAGAAATAAAAACCTCGTTGCTCAACACATGTCTGCACAACGAAAATATGTTGTTCTTCTTGGCATCATATCCTTTGCACTTGGTACAGCCATTGTTGGTCAGGCTGCATTGCTTGCAGAAGCCATTCAGCGTATCTTCGTGGAAAAAGCCTCTTTCTCATCCGTGGCTCTGATCCTTGGCATGCTTTTGGCGATGATGGCTTTACGCACATTGTTATCATTTGTCAATGGGAGAATTGGTCTTCATATGGCTGCCACTGCAAAGACCAAGATGCGTGAATCTGTTTTGCAAAACTTGACTCGTGTCTCCATGGGTTTAAGTCTTCAGGGACAGACGGGAGAGAGGGTCAGCGTAGCATTGGATGCAGTAGATGAGGCGGATGGTTATTTCAGTCAGTACATCCCGAAAATGGTGGAAGCCATGATCATTCCCATTTTAGTCCTGATCGTTACTTTTACTCAACATGCCAATTCAGGTTGGATCATG
>Ga0224733_1203_pt1 | contig 9844 bp, 10 predicted proteins | sample IA12soil_GW_FP2_FD_161642 | JGI IMG/M metagenome (GOLD analysis project Ga0224733, IMG submission 161642) | Enriched cells from agricultural soil in Iowa, United States - IA12soil_GW_FP2(-) | ecosystem: Environmental > Terrestrial > Soil > Agricultural land | place: USA: Iowa | collected 2017-05-08
TGAAGCAAGGCGCCGGATGAGCTGTTTACGTTTAGAAGGTTGGTGGTACATTACGTTTATTATACAACTTTTAGATGAACTACTTGCATAATTGCGCCAGGTTACCTACTATAAAATGTAACAAAGCATATACAGAAATGATATGTAAGACAGAAAGCAGGGGAACCAAAAAATGAGCAAAACAGTCACAATAAACGGCAGGATATACGATGTTCACACCGGCATGCCTGTCGATGTGGCCCAGGCGCAAGCTCATACCCAGCACCAGCACGCAGCATCAAGGCCATCGGTTGCCTTGCACCAGACAACGCAAAAATCGCACACCCTAAACCGGCGGATTGTTCAAAAAAAGGCAGCAGCTCCATCGGTGCACAAACAGCCAACTATGAGCCCGCTCGCCAGCCGGCACCCCTCTATTGCTAAGTTCGCGCCGCACCCCACCGGAGCTATCCAAAGTAGCGCGCCTCAGCCCGAAAAGCACGTCGCGCACCCTATCGTAGAAAAGGTACACAAGCAACAGGCAGCTGCCCTTCACAAAAAGCAGCAAGCCCCAACCTTGGCGCCAAAGCCGTCGCAGGTCATTAAAGAGGAAGCTATTCAGGAATCCATGACCAAGGCGCCCAGCCATGCTGCCAACCATAAACAGGTAAAACAACCGCGGCGTCTGCCCCGTATTATGAGCGTCGCATCGGCCTCGTTGGCACTACTTCTTCTTGGCGGTTACTTTACCTACCTTAATATGCCAAGCCTTTCGGTCCGCGTGGCGGCCGCACAGGCTGGCGTTAACGCATCGTATCCTTCGTACCACCCAGACGGCTACAGCCTTAACGGGCCCGTTGCTTACACGCAGGGCCAGGTAAACATGAAGTTCGCCTCCAACTCGGGGCCGCAAAACTTTACAGTCACGCAGTCTAAAACCAGCTGGGATTCCAGCGCAGTTCTCGATAATTACATAAAAGAGAAGGCTGGCGACAACTACATTACTTACGACGAACACGGCCTTACCATTTACACCTACGGCAGTAATGCTGCCTGGGTCAACGGCGGCGTCCTTTACACCATCACCGGCGACGCACCGCTCTCGGGCGATCAGATCCGGCACATCGCAACAAGCATGTAGCAACCAGCGCCTCCGGGCGCTGGTTTTCTTGTGGTATAATAAAGCCAATTATGACTACTGTTCGCACCCGTTTTGCCCCAAGTCCCACCGGCTTTTTGCACGTTGGTAATATTCGTACCGGCCTTTTTGCCTACCTTGTCGCACGGCACGCAGGCGGCCAGTTTATTCTCCGCCTTGAAGACACCGACAAAAAGCGCGAAGTAGAGGGAAGCGCCGACCACCTGCTTAAGTGCCTCGAGGTACTAGGAATCCAATACGACGAGGGGATCGGCATCGGTGGCCAATACGGCCCCTACAAACAAAGCGACCGCCTTGAAATATATAAAGCGTGGGCGCAAAAACTCATCGATGCCGGCCGTGCCTATGCCGACCCGTACACCCCCGAAGAACTCCAAGCGTTCCGCGACGAGGCCAAAGCGAACAAACAGCCGTTCCTGTACCGTAACCACCGCCCCGAAAATCCGCCCGCCTGGGACGGAACACGGCCGCTGCGTCTTAAAAGCGAACCCAAAGCCTACACCTGGCACGATGAAGTCATGGGCGATCTTTCTACCGGCCCCGAGGTAATCGACGACATTATTCTTATTAAGTCCGATGGCTACCCAACCTACAACTTTGCGCACATCGTTGACGATGCCGAAATGAAGGTAACGCATATCATCCGCGGGCAGGAGTTCATCTCCAGCCAGCCAAACTACCTTAATATTTACGAGGCACTTGGCTTGGAGCACCCGACTTTTGCCACCATGCCGCACATTTTAGCGCCTACCGGCGGTAAAAAACTTGGCAAGCGTGACGGCGCCAAAGACGTGCTCGACTATATCCGCGACGGCATTTTGCCCGAGGCCCTGACTAACTTTATTGCCAGCCTCGGTTGGAACGATGGCACCGAACAAGAGATTTTTTCAAAGCAGGAGCTCATTGAAAAATTTACTCTCGACCGCGTCCAGCGAAGCGGCGCCCGTTTTGACGAACAGCGCCTTTTGTGGATGAACGGCCAGTGGATCCGGAGCCTTAGTCTCGACGACCTGTACGCGCGGACCGCCGATTTTTGGCCCCAAAGCGCCAGCACCGCCGGCGAAGCTGCTAAAAAGCAGATCCTCACCCTGGTGCAGGACCGCCTTAAAACCCTTGCCGATCTGCCTATGATGACCGAGTACTTTTTTACCGAGCCCAGGCCAGACTGGTCAATGATCAGCGAAAACAAGCAGCTCAAAAAACTCGAAAGCAGCGAGGTAAAGCACCTGCTTGAGCGGGCAGCCGAGGCGTTCGGCAGCACCGAGTTCACCCCGGACGCTCTGCAAGCAACACTCAACAACCTGCTCGAAACAACCGGCCAAAAACCTGGCATACTCTTTAGTCTTATACGCGTTGCGGTCTCGTGGGCGCCGTTTAGTCCCGCACTAAACGACACGATGGCCGCACTTGGTAAAGAGACTGTTTTAAAGCGTCTAAATACCGCCTTGCAAGCCGCAGCCAACCGCTAAAACCACCGGTCGCTCTATTGCTTTTTCTGGTATAATAACCGTAAGCATGAATGAGCAAACACAAAAGCCGCGTCTGTTAAAACGTGTCGGAAACTGGATACGCCAGCACCATACCGCGTCGTTTGCCATTGGCGGCGCAACGCTTATTCTCGTTGCCAGCCTTGTGACGCTTGCTCTTCTTTATCAAAAACCAGTCGAGCTGCCTGCCCAGGTTATACCACCAAAGCCAAAACCCCAGCCGGTCGTTTACTACTCGCCGCTGACGGGTGAGGTGGTCGCAAGCCAGGCAGCAACGCTCCAGCCGGTAACGGCTATCATGATCGAAAACAGCCCTGATGCACGGCCCCAATCCGGGCTTAAGCAGGCCGGAGTAGTATTTGAGGCGATTGCCGAAGGCGGCATTACGCGCTTTTTGACACTCCACCAGCAAGACAAGCCGCAGCTTATCGGCCCGGTACGAAGCCTCCGGATGTACTACGTTGACTGGCTCGCACCGTTTAACGCCAGCGTTGCCCATGTGGGCGGCAGTTACAAAGCGCTCGCCGAAATACGCAGCGGCAAATACCGTGACATCGACCAGTTCTTTAACGGCTCGTACTACTGGCGGGCAAGCGACCGCTACGCGCCGCACAACGTGTACACCAGTTTTGCAAAACTCGACGCGCTCAATAAGGCAAAAGGTTACACCCAGTCTAAATTTACCGGTTTTACCCGAACCGACGGCAAGCCGAGCAGTAAGCCCAACGCAACCAAACTGACCATTAACTTTAATAGCTACAGTTCGCTCTACAATACCAGCTACACCTACGACAAGGCACATAACCGCTACAACCGTTATTTAGCCGGCGCCCCTCATGTGGACCGCGAAAAAGGCCAAATCACACCCACCGTTGTCATTGCCCTCAAAGTAACAGAATCAACCGTGCTTGAGGATGGCTATCGCGAATCCATTAATGCGCTCGGGAATGGTCAGGCGGTGATTTTCCAAAACGGAACCGCTCAGACCGTCAATTGGCATAAAGCCAGCAAATCGACCCAGCTAACGTTCACAAGCGGCGGCAAAGAAGTACCGCTAGTGCGCGGGCAAACCTGGATAGCAGCTGTACCAAACGGCCGAGGAAGCGTCTCATGGCAGTAGACAAACAATCGGAGCAGCCGCCAGCAATGATACGAAACTACTGGCCCAGGTTTAAGCGCTACGCCGTATCGCTTACTATCCTCATGCAGGTGGTGGCAACGCTAGCTATTGGGCTGGCACTTATCGTGGCGGGGGTCGCTATTCCAACGACGCAGTTCTGGATCACCCTAATTGCTATTTTTGCCACCTGCGCGGGACTCAACGTTATCCTTGTCACACAGCTCACAACCCCCCTCAAGGACCTTACGAGCGCGCTCACGCACGTTTCAGACGAGCCGAACAACATTACGCCACCCAACCCGAATGCCCGCCACTTTGAACGCGATGGCTTTAAGCCGCTACTCCAGCTTATTTACGAACTGGCATCGGACAAAAGCGAACTCAGCGAGGTTGAAGAAGAGGAGAAAGCCGAGCTTCCTACCGCCGCTCTGGCGACAGCCGTCAACACTACGGCAACCGGTTTTGTCATTATGAACGCGCAAAAAGAGATCTCGTTCGCAAATTCCAAAGCACCCGTTCATACAACCCCAGAGGGCAAAAAAGTTATCGACCTGGTTTTTGACGATGATATTACGCTGGATGACTGGCTGAAAGACTGCGAAGAAAACGCCGTGCACTCCGATCACGCATGGCTGCGGGTTGCCGATAAGATCACCGGCGAGGAAGACCGTAAAATTTACGATATTTCTGCCTCCTACCAAAAGGGAAGCGAAGCCGAAGTGGTCATTACGCTGTTTGAACGGACCAACGACTACCAGCCAGAAGACGACGACCTTGATTTTATCGCCTTTGCCGCCCACGAACTCCGCGGGCCCATTACCGTTATCCGCGGCTACCTGGATGTCCTGAGCGACGAGCTAGGCTCAAAACTGGAAGACGACCAAGAGGAACTGCTCAACCGGCTCATCGTATCGGCCAACCGGCTCTCAAGCTACGTCAATAACATCCTCAACGCATCGCGGTATGACCGCCGCCACCTTAAAGTACGTCTCCGCGAAGATTCAATTGCCGATATCTACGATATTATTAATGACGACATGCAGCTCCGCGCCTCAAGCCAAAACCGTATGCTTTCGGTAGAGATCCCTAACAATCTGCCAACCGTCGCCGCCGACCGCGGGAGTATTGGCGAGGTGCTTTCTAACCTGATCGATAACGCAATCAAATACAGCAACGAAGGCGGCTTGGTAAACGTTACCGCCGCGGCCGACGGTGATTTTGTGAAAGTCTCTGTCACCGACCACGGCATCGGAATGCCCTCGGGGGTAGTCAGCAACCTGTTCCATAAGTTTTACCGTTCACACCGTTCACGCGAAACGGTGGCCGGAACCGGTATCGGACTTTACATTTGTAAAGCCATAGTTGAGTCGCATGGTGGTAAAATAGGGGTGAGAAGCGCTGAAGGAGAAGGCTCGACCTTTGAATTTACGCTCCCAGCCTACAGTACGGTGGCAGACAAGCTCATTGCAGACAAAGGAAGTAACGAGAGCCTGATCGAACACGACGAGAGCGGCTGGATAAAAAATCACGCGATGTACAGGGGTTAAACAATGGCAATCAAAACAGTATTATGTATCGAAGACGACCGCTTTATCGGCGAGATGTACGTCCGCAGCCTTAAAAAGGCCGGCTATGACGTCGACTGGATGGTTGACGGCAACGACGGCCTGGTAGCCGCACGCAATAAGCACTACGATCTTATTCTGCTCGATATCATGCTGCCCGAACGCCGGGGCAGCGAAATACTCGCCGCGCTGCGCGGCGGCAAAGAAGACATGATCCCCGATACCAGGGTGATCGTTATGACAAACTTTGACCAAGACGACGAGTCACGGGCTGCCATGCAGCATAACGCCGACGGATATCTCATTAAAGCAGAGATCACGCCCAAAAAACTGCTCTCCATTATCGAAAAGCTTAACGCGCCGGCTTCGTAGCGTTATGCCGCGCCGGATAGGAATTTACTCGGGGACATTTGACCCCGTTCATATAGGCCATATTACTTTTGGCCAGGCCGCGCTTCGTACCTGCCGGCTCGACGAAGTTGTTTTTATTCCCGAACCAAGCCCGCGCGGCAAAACCTCGGTCACCAGCCTGGAGCATCGGCGTGCCATGCTTGACGCTGCTGTCACCACCCATGCAAAGCTTGGTACCCTCACGCTAGATACGCCCCGTTTTACGGTTGCCGAGACACTTCCGCTTTTGCGCCGCACGTTCCCGGGCGCCGAACTAACGCTTCTTATAGGATCAGATGCGGCAAAAACACTTCTTTACCGCTGGGAAGGCCTGGAGCAGCTGTTGCCCGAGATTAGGTTTGCCATAGGGCTGCGCGGCAACGACACCCCGCGGGATATCACGAAGATAATGAGACAAGTTGAGCTCATTTACCAACAGCAGGCACGTCATACTATCGTACCGATACTACCTACGGCCCGATTAAGCTCTTCTAGCGCACGAAAAGGGAACCTCACGGCACTTCCACCAGAAGTCGAGGAATATATTAACCAGAACAACCTCTATAAATAGACAAAAATAAAACACCTTTTAGGTGCTTACTGTATTAAACTGGGTGGTTTCCGGGCGGGCGGCAGATGGGGCGAACTTAATCGCCGCGCACTTGCCGCCCAACCCGGGCTATCACCACATGCCGTTCAGGCGCTGACCGGTTCCATGGACGACGGGAGCATGATCTGTCCGGTGTCCAGGAGGTAGGTGAGCGCACGCTCGACGTCCGGCACCGTGACCAGCTCCGAGCCCTCGGGCTCGGTCAGCTTGTACACGACAGCCGCGACGATCTTGTCGGAGTCGACCTTGGTCAGGTCGAGACCCGCGTACGCCTCGCGGACCTGAGCGACGAAGCCCTCATCCAGGAAGACTTCCTGGGGCTGAGGACGGTCGTTGCCGTCGGTCCGGTAACGCAGCTTGCTGTTGCAGCCATCGTCCAGTGTCTGGACGGTGATGGTCAAGCCGTGGGCTCCCATGATAGGAGGTGTCCCTTCCGTAGGTGATAGGTTCTGCATTTGCTAGGTCTTTCGGTACCTACACATATTGCACACATATATTAACACAAAAACATTATAAAGTCAACTATTATCTCCTCCGCCTCTGTTAGGTGTTACTCGTAAATATCACGGATTGGGTGATGCAGCCGCAGCTCGCCAACGGAATATGTTTTTGTTTCAGGATGAAAGTTAAACGTCACTTCGTGGACCGCCTGAAAATAATCGCCCTCTTTTTTGGTTTTGTAATCAAGCTGCGCCTCGTGGTGTTCGTGCTGGAGCAGCGGCCCGTCGTATAGTAAAAATTCACGGCCGCCATGCCCGTTTAAATACGAGTCCAACTCGCGGGTAGCGTTAAGGAACCGGATTTTGTCGAGCATGATTTCTTCGGGCCACTCGTTTTGAATCCACCCATATACTTGTAATTTGTTCCCGTTTTCGTGCGAGGTGACACGTTTCACGTACACCACCGGAAAACTACTGTCGTCGTGCTTGCGGATCAATGATGCGGGCGCCTCTGGACCCGGGGTGGGTGAGCCAGGCGTCACCTCATCTGTCTTGCGCGGGTCTGCCGTTGTTTGTTTTTCGTCTTCAAAAATCGGCTCTCCCTTTATCATGCGGTCCAAAAAATCAAAAATACCTGCCATTTTACCTCCTCGTCACACAAAGTTGCTACCTCTAGTATACCTGGCACCAATCCAAAATTACAGGACCGGCTGTCCGTGTATAATAAAGAGATAAACATAAGCAGTAGGAGCATAACGTAATGCAAACGCGCCTTAACCCATATCTTAGCTTTAGGGACAACGCCCGCCAGGCAATGGAATTTTATAAAACCGTATTTGGCGGCAAACTGGATATCAATACCTTCGAGCAGTTCCACGCCTCCGAAGACCCCAGCGAAAACAATAAAGTTATGCACGCCCAGCTTGAAGCCGAAAACGGCATTATTTTCATGGCATCCGACACGCCCAACAGCATGGAATACAAGCCAGGCACCAACATCAGCATGTCACTTAGCGGCGACAACGAAACCGAGCTGCGCGGCTACTACGAAAAACTCTCCGCTGGCGGAGCCGTAACCATGCCTCTGGAAAAGGCGCCCTGGGGCGACACCTTTGGCATGTGCGCCGATCAGTTTGGTATTAACTGGATGGTAAACATATCCGGTAAGTCCGAAGCAGCCTAAAGATTAGTAACACCAAAAACGTCCCGCAGCACGCCGGGGCGTTTTTTGTATGCGGACCGGCATGCTACCATAAGAAGTATGAGATCACTTTGGACAGGTTCAATCAGTTTCGGGCTCGTTAATATCCCGGTTCATTTGTACAGCGGTACAAATACGCACCAGGGAATCGACCTCGATATGCTCCATAAAAAAGACCATGCACCCATCCGCTACGCGCGTATTTGCCGCAAGGACGGCGAGGAAATCCCGTGGGACGACATTGTAAAGGGCTACGAGTACGAAGACGGCGACTACGTGGTCCTCACCCAAGAGGATATGGAAAAAACCGATGAAAAACAAACCCGCACCATCGATATCCAGCAGTTCGTCGACGAGCCCGAGATTGACATACGCTATTTTGACAAACCGTATTATTTGGAGCCAGACGAAGGTGCCGCCAAGGCCTATGTACTGCTGCGCGAAGCGTTGGAACGCTCGGGTAAAATCGCACTGGCCAAGTTTGTTCTACACGAACGCGAGCACCTGGCGGTCATCAAGCCAGTTGGCATGGCACTCGTACTCAACCAAATGCGCTTTCCAACTGATATCCGCCAAGGTACCGAACTGAAGCTGCCTAAAGATGTTGCTGTCAGCGATAGCGAAGTCAAACTGGCGCTCCAGCTGATTCACCAGCAAACCAAGCACTTCGCGCCAGAGGATTTCCACGATACCTACACCGAAAAACTCGAGGAAATGATCGAGGACAAAGTAAAGGGGCACAAGCCAAAGCGCACCACCAAAACGGTAGAAAAAACCGAAAGCAAAGATATAATGGCGGCCCTTAAAGCAAGCCTGGAGTCGGCCAAAAAATAACTATGGGCCTGCGGAAGTATTTTGGCAAACGAAACTTCGCCGCCCGAATGTCCCGCATACACGAGCTCGCCGTCTTTATATATACCTAACAGGAGCGAACCAAGGTATTGGCGCGAGCCGCGCGGTTCGGTAAAGCCGGCAATAACCACCTCTTGGCGAAGATGGGTTTTAACTTTTAGCCATTCTCCCCCGCGTTTACCGTCTTGGTACGGGCTATCGGCGCGCTTTGCTACCATCCCCTCAAGGTGTTCTTTTTGGACCGTCTTAAAAAACCGTGCGCCCTTTGTTTCTATATGGTCGCTGTAGGCAATGGCCGAGCTTTTAGGGATGACATCGCGCAGAAGTTGTTTCCGCTCCAAAAGCTGTGCTGCCCGGACATCGTGGCCTTTAAACCATAAAAGGTCAAACGCATAAAAACGTAGTTCACCCTCTTTGTTTTTGCCCCAGTTTTGCAGGCGCTCAAAATGGGGCCTGCCCTCTTTGTCGATCGCCACGATTTCACCGTCGATAACCGTATTGTCGGGCAGTGCGGCAAGCGCCTCTGTAATCTCAGGGTATTTCTGGCGGAAATCCAGATTATTACGGGAATAAAGCCGGACCTCTCCGTTTTGTTTTGCGCCGATCGCCCGGTAACCATCCCATTTCATTTCAAATAGCCAGTTTTCCCGGTCAAACGGCTGGTCTACTAATGTGCAGAGCATCGGTTTTATAACGTCGGGAACGGCTTTTTTTGGGTAGTCGTTCAGTGTGAACGCTACCGGCTTATCTGTTTCGTATGCATCAGCATCACCCTTTTTAACCAGCAGCCAGGCGTTTTTTTGTTTGGCGTTTTGCATTTTAATCAGCGCAAACTCGCCGTGAACTTTTTTGCCGTGCAAAACAAAGGTAATGTGCCCCTTTTTAAGGCCTTTGCGGAGCTCTTTTTCGGGATCGCTTGAGGCGACGCGTGGCTCGTAGGTTCCTTTGTCCCAGATTGTAACGGTACCGGCGCCGTAGTTGCCTTCGGGGATGGTACCTTCAAACGTGTGGTAACTGTACGGATGGTCTTCGACCATCATG
>Ga0224733_1208_pt1 | contig 9686 bp, 9 predicted proteins | sample IA12soil_GW_FP2_FD_161642 | JGI IMG/M metagenome (GOLD analysis project Ga0224733, IMG submission 161642) | Enriched cells from agricultural soil in Iowa, United States - IA12soil_GW_FP2(-) | ecosystem: Environmental > Terrestrial > Soil > Agricultural land | place: USA: Iowa | collected 2017-05-08
TTTGGCGTCGGTCAAACCAACACCGGTGAGTTCTTTCAGCTTTTTGATGTCTTCGATTGAAACAGCCATTGTTTATTTCTCCTCTTTTTTAACAGCACCCGCACCTTCAGCAACAGCGGCTGTGAAGTAGTCGAGCAGCAATTGAATACCTTTGATTGCATCGTCGTTACCTGGGATAACGTAATCGATTGGCGTTGGGTCTGCGTTCGTGTCAACCACGCCAACTACTGGTACGCCAAGAGTTTTGGCTTCTTTAACGGCGTTTGCATCGCTGATCACATCGATAACAATGACAGCGCCAGGCTTACCGTTAAGGTCTTTGATACCGCTATACTTAAGGTTGAGCTCGTCGATTTCTTCCTGGAAACGCTGAACTTCAAGCTTGTTGTAGCGCTTTTCAAGGTCACCCGATGCCATGCGGCGTTCGAGGTCTTTCAGTTTTTTGATCTGTGCGCTAATAGTGTTTACGTTGGTCAGCATACCGCCAATCCAGCGCTCGGTAACGTATGGCTGGCCGGCTTTTTCAGCGGCTGCCTTTACAATATCTTTCGCCTGTTTTTTAGTACCTACAAACAGAACTTGTTTGCCGCTTGCCGCCACTTTGGTGACGAATGGAAGCGCTTTGTCGAGGCCCTCTACCGTTTTCGTCAGGTCAATAATGTGGCTGTCCTGGCGCTTAGAGTGAATGTACTTGGCCATTTTAGGGTGCCAACGGCTCGTTTTGTGTCCAAAGTGAACACCAGCTTCGAGCAGAGCTTTAATATCGACATCAACTGCCATATGTTTTAGACTCCTTGTTCCTCACCCGCGTCCCTGAAGGTTCAGGAGTATGACGCGGATTGTGTCATTAAAAATTGTTACCCTGGTAGTATACCGTAAAGTGTACCAGAGGTCAACTAGCAGCCTTTTAAATAACGAGGGAGACGATAGCCGCAATACCAGATACAGCCATAATACCTGTGGTCACCCAGCCTATAACGGTAACTGGGCGGCGGTTTGTCCACTCACCCATTATTTTGCGGTTGCTGCTAATAAGAACAACTAGACAAAGCACGATCGGAGCGACAATACCATTACCAACAGCCGCGTATAGCAACGCTTTCATGGGGTCGAGACCGACAAAGTTAAGGCCAAGCCCCACCAAGAGCGAAAGAATTATTACTCCATAAAATGCACGGGCATGCTTTAGGTCGCGGTACAAGCCCTCTTGCCAACCAAAGGCCTCTGAAAGCGCGTACGAGCTTGATCCCGCCAGTACGGGTATAGCCAATAGTCCGGTACCGACGATTCCGATCGCGAATAGAAAGTACGTCGCATCACCGGCAAACGGCCGCAGTGCCTCAGCAGCCTGTGCCGCCGTTACAATATTAGTCACGCCGTGCGAGTATAAAAGCGCGCCACAGGCAGCAATAATAAAGAACATCACGAGGTTGCTCAGGAACATGCCTGACCACACGTCGATACGCATGCTCTTAACCGCAAGTTTGTCCGTTCCCTTCCGCTGGGCAAGCGTTGATTGACCCTGCAATATTTCCTCTTCTACCTCTTGCGAGGTTTGCCAGAAAAACAGGTACGGCGAAATGGTCGTCCCTAAGATAGCACAAATAAGAAACAGCTGGTCCTTACTGAACGTAATCGTCGGCACGACCGCATGACGCAGCACATCGCCCCAGTTGAGGTTGGCTAAAATTGTTGATGCAACGTACGCAAACAACACTAACGCCAACCACTTTAGGTACCTGGCGTACCGCGCATACGGTGTAAAAACCTGCATAAACAAACACAAAAGCACAAAACCAATCACCAGAAAGCTAAAATTAAGCTGCGGCCATAAAAGCTGTACGGCTTTTGCCATCGCCCCAAGATCGGCACCGATATTAAACGTGTTTGCCGCCAGCAAAAGAAGAGCAGAACCGTACATAACCCGCCGGGAAAAATGCGTGCGGATCGTTCCTGCGAGACCCCGGCCGGTCACCAGACCGATACGGGCACACATCTCCTGTACGATCGCCATAAGCGGATATGTAAATGCGGCAAGCCAAAGCAGCTGAAAACCGTACTGCGCTCCCGTTTGCGAGTAGGTACCAATACCAGAAGGGTCATCATCGGATGCACCCGTGGTAAGTCCCGGTCCAAGCATGTGCCAGTAATCCTTGCCTTTCCGGGCAATTCGGGCCGGCGGCGAATTTTTACTGAGCTGCTCGCTCACTTCAACCGTCTTTTCCAGTGCGACGGCTGGAGCTTCCATAGCCTTTTTAAATAAACTGTTTCGTGACATTGTATGTTTTATGCATCCTTTGCGCTTATGGTACCAGTACAGGGGCGTCTTCGCAATGCTTATTTGCGCCCGCCCGTATAACCTCTGGACTTTTTCAACGAAAACAGATACAATGGTCGGGATATGAAAAGCAGTATACACCCAACTAACTACCGCCCGGTCGTATTTAGCGACGACGTGGCTGGGTTTGCCTTCCTTACACAAAGTACAGCGCAAACCAACGAAACTATTAAATGGGAAGATGGCAACGAATACCCACTCGTAAAAGTCCACATCTCATCAGCCTCTCACCCATTCTTTACGGGCGAAGAGAAGATCATCGACACTGAAGGTCGTGTCGACCGCTTTAAGGCTAAATTCGCCGCCGCCGAAGCCCGCAAGGAACAACTTGCATCAAAGGCCAAAAAAGCTGCAGCGCAAAAAGCAAAAAAAGCAGATAAATAGCGCTTACCAAAAAGAGACTGCTTTTACCGCAGTCTCTTTTTATATGTCATAATAGGAGCAACACATGCCAAAGATCAGCCTCAACATCGATGACCTACAAGCCGAAAAAGCAACCCTTGCTGATTTTTTGGCATCTCCCAGCGCATTTAGTGACCCAGATTTTAGCAAAAAGAATAAGCGGCTGAGCGAGCTTGAGGCTATTTTGGAGAAAGCAACGCTTCGCCGGACGCTTGAATCGCAGCTAGCCGAAGCAAAGCAACTCGTTGGCGGCGGCGATGAGCTTGCCGAACTTGCCAAATCGGAGGTTACTGAAACCGAAGAAAAACTAGCATCTTTAGAAGAAGAGCTGTTCGCGATGCTTGCCCCTAAAGACCCAAATGACGAAAAGAACGTTATTGTCGAGATCCGCGCCGGAGCTGGCGGCGACGAAGCTAGCTTGTTCGCCGCCGAACTGTACCGCATGTACCTTCGCTACTGCGAAATGCATGGTCTTAAAACCGAACTTATGAGCGAAAGTGCCAACGACACGGGCGGTTACAAAGAAGTTGTATTTAAGGTTAGTGGCGATTCGCCCTACGCGCAGCTCAAGTTTGAATCTGGCGTCCACCGCGTCCAGCGCGTTCCCGCCACCGAAAGCCAAGGACGCATCCACACCAGCACCGTTACGGTTGCCGTACTTCCCGAGGCCGAGGAGACGGATATCGAGATTAACCCTAACGACCTAAGGATTGACATCTTCCGCGCCAGCGGCCACGGCGGCCAGAGTGTCAACACAACCGACTCCGCCGTACGCATTACCCACCTACCAAGCGGTATGGTCGTTACCAACCAAGACGAAAAATCACAGATTAAGAACAAAGAGAAAGCCATGAGCGTTCTGCGCTCTCGCCTGCTCCAGCAAAAAGTCGAGGCCGAACAATCAAAACTTGCCGCTGAGCGCCGCAGCCTCATTGGATCGGGCGACCGCAGCGAAAAAATCCGCACCTACAACTTCCCGCAAGACCGTATTACCGATCACCGCATCGGCTACAGCCGCTCTAACATGCCAAAGATGCTCGACGGCAACTTCGATGACGTCGTGCTAGAACTGCAAAAAGCCGAACGCAGCCTGCAGGCACACGAAGCCGAGCAAAAAAGCCTAGGAAACTAATATGGATCAAGAAGCAATCACCAGCATTCATAACCCGCGCGTAAAAGCCCTTACGAAACTTAAAAAACGCTCCGAGCGGGATAAACAAGGCATCTTTTTAATCGAGGGGTATCGCCCTATCACCCGGGCGCTTGCCGCCGGCTTTACGTTTAGCGAACTATATTACTGCCCGGAATGGTTTTTAGGCGAGAACGAACAAAAAGTTCTTGAAACCGCCCAAAAAGCCGGCGCCCAGCTTACCCGCATCGGGAAGGATGCCTTTGTAAAAATTGCCTACCGCGAACGACCCGAGGGGCTGCTTGCTATCGGTAAACAGTGGCGCACAAAGCTCACCGATCTGAAACTCTCTGACAACCCGTTCGTCATTGTGGTCGAAGCCATCGAAAAACCAGGCAACCTTGGCACTATTTTACGCTCAGCGGATGCCACTGGCGCCGAGGCTGTCATCGTTTGCGATGCCGTCACCGACCTATTTAACCCCAATGTCGTCCGTGCCTCTACTGGTGTTATGTTTACGACGCCAACGGTTATTACGGATAGCAAAAGTGCTATCGACTACCTCCGCGAACGCGGTATCAAGTCACTCGCCGCAACCCCAGCAGCAAAAGAGCTTTATACCGACGTCGATCTTACCCAGCCAGTCGCTATCATTATGGGCAGCGAACAGTTCGGCTTGACCGATCTATGGCTTGAAAACTGCGACCTGCCCGTACGGCTGCCTATGGCCGGTATCGCCGACTCGCTCAATGTGAGCGCAGCGACCGTCGCTATCGCCTACGAAGTCGTCCGCCAACGGGAGAAATAACATGACGATCGACGAATGGATACGCCAAGCCACTAGCACGCTATCGGCTGCCGGTATCGTTTCGGCACGGCTCGATGCCGAGATTATCCTGGCCCATACGCTAAAAAAACAGCGCACCTACCTTCATGCGCATGGCGACGAGGCCTTGACTAGCCGAGAGCTTGAGATAGCCGATGCCCGAACGGAACTGCGTAAAGACCGGACTCCAATCGCGTACATTATCGGCCATAAAGAATTTTACGGACGACTTTTTAAAGTTACTCCTGCCACGCTTATCCCCCGTCCCGAATCGGAACAAATTATTACGATCTTAAAAGAGCTGCTCCCCCACTCCAATTCGCTTTTGCGGGAAACACCCAAGCGGCTTGTCGATATAGGAACCGGCAGCGGTTGTCTTGGCATTACCGCCAAACTGGAGTGTCCCGAGCTAGAAGTTGCCCTCTGCGATATCAGTAACCACGCACTAAATGTCGCTAAAAGTAATGCCCAGCGTCTGGAGGCGGATGTTGAAATTATGCAAAGCAATCTGCTTGCAAGCTATCCGTTCCGCCCCGACATTGTTCTTGCCAATCTTCCTTACGTCGACGCCTCCTGGGAGCGTTCGCCCGAGACTGATTACGAACCCCAGGAGGCCCTTTTTGCCGAGAACAACGGCCAGGCACTTATTGAAAAACTCATCAAAGAAGCTAGCTTGCGGCTTGCTTCAGGCGGACGTATGCTTCTCGAAGCCGACCCCCGCCAACACGCCAACCTAGTAAAATACGCAAAAAAACACGGCTTCGCTTTAAGCGAAAACCGTGATTTTATTTTTGCTATCGAGAAGCTCTAAGTTTTCTTGTACTCAGAAAGTGTTACCTTGAGTGTCAGTGATTTACCGTCACGAAGCACCACCAGCTCAATCGTATCACCTGGCGCATATTCAGCCACGAGGCTCGATACGTCACCCTTATCACCCACCTCTACGCCGCCAACTTTAGTGATAACGTCTTTGTTCTGAACGCCAGCCTTGTCTGCGGGGCTGCCGCTCACGACTGCGCTTTTACCACCGGCGGCAAAGATATACGCGCCTTTTTTCACCGACAGGTTATAGTGCTTGGCAACATCGGCCGTCACACTGATATAGTTGACACCCAGGAACGCCCTATGCACACCTTTTCCCGCCAACACGCCCTTCATTATTCCCTTAGTCGCGTTGATGGGGATAGAGAAGCCGATTCCCTGCGCATCCTGAATGATCGCCGTGTTAATACCGATAACCTGACCCGAAAGATTAAGGAGAGGTCCGCCGGAATTGCCTGGGTTAATGGCCGCATCCGTTTGTATAAGGTCGGTAAGGCTTTCCACGTTCTCACCAGATTGCGCCGTAATAGGACGGCCCGTTCCCGAGATAATACCGCTCGTTACCGTATTTTGGTACTGCCCCAGCGAGTTGCCGATAGCAACTACTTTTTGACCCACCCGAATGGACGAAGAATCACCTAGTTCTGCCGCTGTTAAGTTACTCACATTTGGAATCTGCAGAAACGCTACGTCGTTTAACGGGTCCGTTCCGAGCACCTGGACTTTGTCGTATGTCGTTCCGTCGGAAAGCACCACCTGAACCGTCGACGCACCGTCCACGACATGCTTGTTCGTTAAGATGTAGCCGTCCTTGCTAATAATAATGCCCGTCCCCGCACTGTCTTGCTCCTGCGACCCATAATACGGCGATACGCTTTGCGAGGTGGTAACAATGGATACGACGCTTGGAGACACCTTATCGACAACGTTCGCGATCTCAGACTCCTCCTGTGTCACCGATTTGTTGCCGTCGTTTGCAACCGTCTGATGACCCGTAACATCACTGCTTTGTGGATTGAACGCATAATACAACTTTGCAGCCCCGATGCCAGCAGCAAAACACAGCAATATGACTGCTACAATACTCCCAATGAGAATCCTACGCTTCGACCGGCCCCGGCGAACGGCAACCGATTCGGTTACGGGTTGAGATTCTGTTGTCTGTACTTCCTTTTGATCAGTTGTGGTTGATGTTTCATTGTCTTTCATTATCCTCAAGCTTACCCCCCAAAGCTGAAGTCCGGCTTAAACCGAACCGACACTTACCGTATTAAAAAATACCAGCAGAATAATAACCAGACTCACCGAAAGAAGCGATGGCAGGATCATGTCATTCGAATGAATGGAGCCGTGTTTTTCGTAGCTGGCATACGCACGCTCGGCAATAAAGCTAACAGCAAGAGCGATTAATGCACCCTGCGGAAGCTTAATGTCACCCGTTCCAGGCAACGAGTAGGCGAAGGTCCAGTGATACATCAGCCATCCGAGCTCAGCAAAAAACAACCCCCACACCAAGCTGTAGAATGAGATATGCGCTTCTTCGTAGCTGCCGAGCACGTGACGCGCGGCGCTATAGCCAATGACCCACATCAAAAGAACAACCAAAGAGGCTATCCAGCTATACGACACCAGCATAAGTGCCGTAATGCCAAGAAATGTCGCCACTCCTGCCTGCACGGCAATGAACGAGCGCTTTGACCGTGGCTTGATAAACAATAGCCATCCGATATACAGCAGCGTCATAAGTATTTGGGCGGTCAATGCCCCGTTAGCGGCATACAAGAGGACCACAACGCTAAGCCCCACGATAAGATCAACGAGGTTGGACTGCAGGTTAACAAACCAGTACCGCGGTCGCACGGCAAGGACCCGCCATTTGCTAAGGAGAACCAGTAGAAACGCCGCGTAGGGCGATTCAACAGCCCACACCACACCTAAAACGGCCACCGCCAACATAACGTTCAGAGCAATGTAGATAATCTCACTAAAAAGCGAGCGTTTGTTTGGTAATTTTAACAGCTCCATACTTAGAGTCTATTATACATCATCTAGTTCGAGCTTGTGGGATCTTTGCCGAATATAATCACAAAGTTAGTGCCCGCAGCCACCGACACCGGAGGCGCCGTCGTCTTTACTTTGACTTTAAATGTCGACTCGAGTTTGGCTTTCGTTTTATCCATTCCCTTGCCAATCTGATACACCTCAACATCCGCATACTGGCCTGCAGGCGCTGTATCAACGGTTGTAACGGTAAAGCCTGCGGCCGTCAGCTTGTCGGCCTGCGTTTGCGCAACGCCGGCTTTGCCCGAACCGTTTAGCACGGCGAGGTTCGCTCCTTCACGGACCACCTCGTTACTGCTGAGTGCTTTTGCGATAAACGCACGGATTGCGGTGTAGTTAAATACTCCGGCCGTCGGAACGACAACACTAGCACCGCCCTCTTGGCCCGACTCTACGACCGCTTTGTCACCATCGCTAAGGTTAAGGCGGTTAATGTTCTTCGAGTCGATTTCACTGCCTAGCCGCATGAGCGTACGGATCTCTTTGGTTTCAAAGTTCGTCCGGAGGTTGTTGCCCAGTGCGTCTAACAGGCCTGTTACCTTTGCGGGGTTTGTAAACGTACCCGAGCTAGCCGCTTTTTCTTTTAGCGCCACGATAATCTTTTGCTGGTTTATCTCGCGGTCAAAGTTAGAGCGGGCGAGTCCATATGTCGGTGCCGTATCACCCCTCGCTTGGGCCAAAAAGAGCGCGTGCGTACCGTCAAGGTGATGAACGCCCGGGCCATATTTTACAAGGTAACAATTGTAGTTGCATCGCCAGTCAAAGTTACGGTCGAGAATACTGCCAGCTTTTACGCCGTATGGAACATCACCGTCACCTTGGATATCAACGTCCACCCCGCCAACCGCATCAACCGCCTGTTTGATAACCGTGTTGTTAACGTGTACGGCATACTGGATATCCACGCCAAAGATACCACCTACGAACTGGCGGGTTTTCGTCAAACGCTCGTCCTCGGCGGATTTGCTCTTCCAATCGGTATTAACACAGTTAAAGTACTCGTTGATCTTCCCTTGGTAGCCGCTGTTGCAGGCCATACCGTATTGAACGTACAGGTCGCGGGGAATGCTAAACATATCGACAACCTTTTTGTTCTGGTCAATGCTCATCACCATCATAGAGTCGGTCAAATACGCCCCGCCATGTCCCGGGTCGTCCTCGGACGTACCAAGGATAAGGATATTGCTCCGGCCGTTAGCGTCCTGCTTTAGCGGCTGGCTTTGCAGAATATCAAGGATACTGCCCTTAAAGATATTACCGCCGGCGTTCAAAACCTTATATGCCATAAAGCCTGCAAATCCAAGAAGAACGACGACAAAAGCAATAATTGTCCATTTAATGATACGCTTTTTCTTGCTGATCGGGCCTTTTTTACGGCCGCGCTTGCCCTTCCCTTTTTTAGGCTCGTCAATAGTATCAATGCCCTTAAGCGAGCTATCGATATCCTTGCGGGCGATGCCCAGTTCGCCACGGTTAATAACACCTGGCTGAAGCGGCAGGCTTTCTTTGGCTACCTTTGTAAAACGCGAAGGAATTTCGTCTGTATGTTGTCCAATCCGACGCTCTGGGCGATCCGCGCTACCGGGTCGGCGTGGGACAAATCCATCAAGTGAATGTTTGTTGCCTGCCATAAGTACTTCACTTACTATATATGATCCCTTCATTTTTTTGAACCGGAAAATCATAACAGGTTTACTTTTATAGAGCCCCTAAAAGGTGTATAGTGAGTACAATGGAAGCAACTTTTCTGCAACGTCATCCCTTTGTTAAGGATGCGCTCGGCATACTAATATTCATCGTTTGTGTTCTTATTGGAACACTCCTTATTAACACGTTCGTTTTTCGCAGTTTTAATGTCCTAGGACCAAGCATGGAGACTACTCTTTTCACCGGCGACCGGCTGATCGTCAACCGACTGCCTGTTACATGGGATCAGCTCCAAAACAAAGAATACGTGCCTCAGCGCGGCCAGATCATCGTTTTCAAGAACCCACAATATAATCCCGGCCAGGGAGATGAATTTATCGTTAAGCGTGTTATTGCTTTTGCGGGCGAACGCGTCACGGTAAAAGACGGCGTGCTGAAGGTATATAACAAAGAACATCCGG
>Ga0224733_1209_pt1 | contig 9684 bp, 6 predicted proteins | sample IA12soil_GW_FP2_FD_161642 | JGI IMG/M metagenome (GOLD analysis project Ga0224733, IMG submission 161642) | Enriched cells from agricultural soil in Iowa, United States - IA12soil_GW_FP2(-) | ecosystem: Environmental > Terrestrial > Soil > Agricultural land | place: USA: Iowa | collected 2017-05-08
AGTTTTATATTATTTATACACGTGAGCTGATGAATAACTTCATACCATTTTTCTTTACTCTTAGTAACTGCCTCACGCGCATCTCTATAAAACAACCATTCTCTACGGTTATTTGGAACCACTTCAATGACATCATATATTAGTTCTATTAATGTTTCTAAAGAAGACTTAGATGCGCCAACGACAAGAACTCCGATATCCTGTACAGCAATAACTTCACTATTAATTTGATTTAATATAGATGTTGGCCTATGATTCTTTGCGATTTTATTATTTTGAAGTTCAAATAATATTGGAAAAGGATACTCCGATTTATTTCTAATAAAATCTGCATATCTTTCTAATTCAACATCTAAAATACTTTCTATTTGGGCTATTAATTTTTTAAAGTGTTTTCTTATAGTTGGACCTTCATCATAATACCAAGTCTTTGGACCTGGTGAAATTTTCATATGATTACCTCTTTGTCTGTCATTAGCTCTTAATCCTATCTGTTTTGCCGGAAAATCTGGATTAGCCAATTACTCCAACTCCCCTTGGATTTTTTTAAAATCACTTCTTATTGTATTGTGATGGCAATTTAATATTTGTCCTAACATTCTTAGACTAAAAGAAGGATTAATCTTTAATAAAAACTTTAATTTTTCTCTACGTACAGCGTCTGGGTCACCATCCAAATTAACATCTGTAGCGATATAATTGAAATATCCCTCAATAAAGTCTAAAAATTCAGTTTCTCTATTTTTTAATACTGCTGTTCGAACAGATTTTTTTAATATTTGCTCTATATCAGCTACAGATAAACTTTCAAATAAATCAACCAATACATCTAAGAAGTTCCTTTTATAGGTATTATAACCTATATCAGAGAGTATTTGGATAATTATTTCTCTTCTTAATTGTCTCTCAGGATAACTAATATTTAATCTAGTGCCGAATCGTCTCCAAATAGCTTTATCTAGTAAATTCTCATGATTCGTTGCACCAATTAAAACACTTCTATCATTTAAAAAATCAATATTCTGCAACAAGGAATTTACTACCCTTTTCAATTCACCTTGTTCATTTACATCGTCTCTTAGTTTTGCTATTGCATCAAATTCATCCAAAAATAGAATACACGGGTTTTTTTTTGCATATTCAAATAACATTCTTATATTCTTTGAAGTGCTTCCTAAATATGATGAGATTAAAGTATCTAATCTTGCAATTACAATTGGTAAGTTGAGCCTTTTTGCAATAAAAAATGCTAATTCTGTTTTCCCACACCCTGGGGGGCCATATAATAACAAAGTAGAAGGGATATTTAACCCATATGATGCAAGACGATCAGATTCTTTATAAGAATCAATAAACTCATCTATTTGTTGTCTTAAAGATTCATTGTAGAACAGTGTTTTTTCTTCTATTTGAATCGGCATTAAGACTGTTGCTACTTCAAGTTTAGATTCACTATCAAATGGGACTTGCCTAGAATAGTTTATTGTATTTTCATCAAAACTACCTGATTTCATTAGTATTTTTTCTATTCTTTGTGATTTTTTTTCTTCACCATCATCTTTTAACTTTTTTGCTAATAAAGTAGCATAATCATTTACTTTCTGGGAATCTTTTTTTATTCCTCCTTCAATTATTTTTAATAACTCAGTATAATATTTCACGGTACATCCTCCTTACTAACATTATCCAAAAACCCTAAAAAACTATCCATATTTGTAATATTTTTATCCATTTACTTATATATACTATCCAAATCAGTGGAATTATTCAATGTTTTTTATATTTCAGCAGGGTAAGAAATAAAACAAAGAGATAGCATCCTCTATCTCTTTTACTTTAAGTTCTCTAGGAAGAAAGGTCGCAATGAATTAAGCAACCGACTAGAAGAAAAAAACAAATACCGATACATAACTAAAAACTATATCTCGAATCCACTTTAAGAGAACGGTGTAAAACTAATGATTTTTGAGAAGTTTATACAAAAAGACAACTTCCCCTATGGAATTAAATAGGAAGTTGTCTTTTTAGTATTTCTACTTCAAGTCGATACGGTAAATCCACCCACACAAAGGACGTTATTAGCTAAAAAAATATTTCATTAATTCTATCTCAGTGATTCCAATATATTCCATTATAAAGATAAGTTATTCTTAAAGCTCTTAATTCTATCTTTCTTTAAGAAAGTCAGCAAAGATAATTAATGCTACCTCATATCCCAATACGTCCCAATTCTTCCTTGGATAATATTTCTATAGTAACTTGCTTAATAGGATTTCTGCCTTATGATGAATACTATTTTTACTGTGCTTTGCCTTAATTATATTAACTCCTTCATTTTGGCTGTCTCTTAACGATTTACTTGTCCAGGTACCACTATTATTAACCAAATTTACAAGCAAACGATTATACATAGGTTTCCATTCGTGAATAAAGGTAGCAGATAAAATTAACATCGACAATGATCGATTCTCTCGCTCCACTTCTAAAATATTAAACAACTTTCCATTAACCATATATACTTCGGCAGTCACATATCTTCGTTTGGTTATACCATCACTTAATTTAGTAAACCTACGCTCTCCTGATCCATCTGGTAAAACATCCATAAACGCTCGAATTGCCTTAATTTGTGGATATTGTTCTAGAATCTTTAAAACATTAATAAAATCCTGTAGTTCACCTTGAGCTTGTATTTCGTGCAACATTTGATGCTCTAGCCCTCTTGCCAGTTTTTGACCTCCAGTGTCTGCTGTAGACCGAATTGAATTATTTTCTCCAAAGTATTTCTTTGTATTTTCATCCTCTCTTGTTCGCTGCTTTGAAGAACTACTTTTTATACGTTTAATTTTAGGTACCGATGTATATTCATGTTTCAACTGATTCATTTGTAAAAGATCAAAATCTTCTGTAGAACCACCGGCTTGTTCATCTAATGTAAGACCATCTTCATCGTTCTTTTTATTTAGTAAACGATATGTGAATTTCTTTGCCTCATTAGATTTCTCTCGATCCAGTATTTCTGGATGCGAAATCGAAATATGTTCATACGGAATATATTTATTTTTCACATTAACAACTTGTAATACTGTACATGTGTTATTCTTTTCTTTTACACGAGCTATTATGGTGATCGGTTGTGTAAAATCCCATTCAAATTTCAAAGTCTTTTCTTGCAACCAAGTAAAGGCGATATTTTCATATACTTGTCGTATATCACTGTTCGTTAGCAGCCACGCAAGTTGATAGATAAACGTTGTCTTTGTATATTTCAACTCATATTGTGATGAAAAACTAAGATGAATTTTATTAGGTTCGTATGTTTCCGTGAAATATTGAGGAAATGAATTCGATTCAAACAAGCGATATAAAAGAAAGACATTCGGGGCTAAGATACTACGTAACACTTCAATAACAGGTAAAATAATATTCTTGCCATCATATGAGAATACGAAACTACGGGAGGTTGCAGAATCATCGCTACCTCGAATGTTCCATGGCCTTTCATAATACTTTACTCCGTTAGGATAAATGGTTATATCTACTTCTCGAGCTCCTTGAGGGGGATGACTTGTTGTTATGGTTCCATCTGAATAAAAGTGTTGAATTGCTAAGCAGGGTAAAGTTCCCCAGTCCATCAGAATTTTCTCTGTTCGCCCATGCACACGAAAATAAGCATGTATCATTATTTTATTTTCTTGTCGGAAGGGCTCACCAATCCAGATTAATTCGGCTTTTTCCCCCTTTACAAATGGCCAAACAATTTTAACCTGTTGTTTACTCATAATCATCCACTTCCTGTTTTGTTCGTATATACACTTCTAAATGAGATTTTATTTCGTTAAAATGATGTGACTTCACAGCACCAATTCGTTGTACTTTCCATAGCAATACTGGTTCTTTTTTTAGTAACATACTGTCAATTATTTTACAGCAACGTCGAATCTGAAATTGTAGTGTAGATTCCGTAATTTTATTTAGATATTTTTCAGTTTGTTGCAACTTATCAAGATGTTTCACCAAATTTGATAAGATTCCTAGACGTTTCCCAATTATCGAAATTGTGATACGTATGGGCTTATCTATTTCAATTAATTCTTTGTAAAGCTGTTTCACTTTAGAAAGATACTCCCGATCACGTATGCCCCAATCGACAATTGATTTTGGCTTCTCCTTCGCCTGAACTATAGGTAACTGATCAAACAACCATTCATAATCGTGGCGATACAGGTACATATATTCTTTTGAGAAGCACTTACGTATTTGTGTTCTTGAAAAACCTGGATAAAGCTGTATCCCTTTTAATAATTGGTTTCGATACATATGTAACTTAGGTGGGAAATCCTTTTCAGATAATTCCTCTATTTTCACAGCTAAGGAAAGTTGCCTTTTAACTGTTTTCGTATCTACACCAAGTATATTCGCTATTAATCTTGTACTGTACATCCCTTTAGCTGTTAGTTCATGTAATTTAGCCTTCCATACATCCCCATAGGCTTTTGTACGTCCAATTCGATATTTATCTTCAGATAATCTATCCGGGCCTTTTCTAGCGTAAATAAAACCACAAGAGCATTCAAACGTACCAATAGGTGCTTTTGATTTAAAATCTCTCGTAACATTTACTTCAGGAATCACACATTCCTTATAATGATTAGCTGCCTTATTTAAACAAGGCCATGGGCCACAACCGAAAGGACCTGTATCAGTTTCAACTTGTAAAAAAGAATCTACATCTTGTTCTAAGAAATAAAGCATAAGCAAATGACGGAAAGGATGTGAATGGCGTTTTAGATTGCGTGTAATGATCCTCAGCCAATTGTACTCATCATCAACATCGATTTCTGATTCATATTTAACTAAAAATCCTTTTGAAACTTTGATTTAAATGCTTTGTATAGCTCATTCTGCCGAACTCGATTAGAAGTTGTTATTAATTTGTGCTCACGTAAAAGAACACGATATTTATGATTAATAGATTCTCTTGAAAATCGATCTATTGGGACTTGCAGCAGTTGATAAGCTTTCTTTGCCAAAGCAATTTGAATAGCTTCGAACTCTTTTGGTTCAACTTCTTGAATCATTGATAAGTTCAGTGACCTTTTATCGAATCGAATAAATTCTATTCGACTCTGCTTTGAAGGATCTACAGGATACTTCTTTAATTTCAATTCATGATGCGCACAGAAATCAATTCCTTGTAGCTGATGCTCACGATGAATATAGGGTTCTCCATACTGATCAATATCATTAGCAGCACATTCTGGACAATAACAAAGCCAGTCTTTTTTACAAATACCTCCTGCGACCATCCCAAGTCTTATATAAAGTCCTTTTCCATCTCCTTGAACATCATGTAGAAGTTCTTTCTGGCGGTTCTTAGAAAGAAAAGGAGCATAGAAAGGATAAATTGTATGCTTGGCTAATAGGCTCTCAACAGAATAGTTAGAGCCAAATTGCTCAACTAGTACAGAAAAATGGCTGCCAATCTCTACACTTGGTATCACAGTACGACTTTGAAATACTTCTTCCAATGTGTCCTTAAAATCGATATTGCCACTATAAAAGTGATAACGAGCAATCGCTGAATACATCAATTCATCAGGATATGGGTTCGTAAAGAACGGTAGCATCCGAAATCCCCCTAGTTTTATTCGACATACTTCTATCATGTCGATCAATCTAGGTTTTTAGACACCTCATAACTTAATTTCTAATTTACTTATAGAATTCTTGTAGTGGACTTTTAATAAATCCTTTTAATTTCAACAATTCATAAGGGTGTTGTTTTTTTTCAATTGCTGCTGTTCTTAATGTTAACAATGGCAATAATTCTCCCTTTTGCATCTTTGATTCTTTATTTTTTTTCTTTTGTTGATTTATTGTAATAGCTTGTTGAATTGAATCTGTTTTTAATACATTTAAATCTGTATCAATCGGGTAATTTTCAACAATTTTGATTATAATTCGCTTAATATCACTCAATTCCAGATTATCAAAAATTCCTAGTGAGGCTACCTCCACAGTTAAATTTTCTATCGTATCCTGTCGCTTATATCCCAAAGTATTTTGTCGTTCTTTCATCGCCTTTTTGATTTTACCTTCATACTCTGTGTTTTGCTTATGATTAATCATCAGATCATCTAGATTAATCATAATATCCTCGTACTTATACATCGCTTTTAAATCGTTTTTACGAATTGCATTAAGCATTGGTTGGATAATTTTCATTTCTTCTTTTGCTGTTTTCTTCAGAACACGTGGAGTAATTCTTTCTTCTTCATTTGATTCGTCAAATAAAGCTCGCTCCTGTGCTAAAATAAACAAGTTTACTGCAACCGAAGTTATCCCCTGACATTCCTCATAAAAAGTCTTTTTCACATCTTCAGTAAGTTCTGAGCGTGTTTTAAGACATTGTAATTCCCATAAAGTTTCTAAAAAGAAATCCCATTCCTCACTGTCCTCAGCCATACGATCCCAAATAATCGCACCGTCACTTGCTGCACGACGAGCTTGTCTGAAGTTACCTTTAAATAATTGCTGTGCCTTTGAAGTACCAATTAATACTGTGGGGATACCAACTGTATTTGATAGCGTAACAAAGAAATTCAGCATTTCCTCTTGGTCGTTCTTGGAATGTAAAAGGTGCTGAATTTCATCGATGACTAGTACACCAATACCATACATACTGGCTAATGAAGTCATATGTAAAAGCATTGTTGATGTAATACGATTTAAGTAGCCGTACTTCTCTAGGTAACGAGTTCCTAATAAGTCATCAATCGCTTTGAAAAAGCTTTTACAAAGTGTTGATAAGCTGCCATCATATGGACAATCAATTTTAAGCCAAACAATTTGTGTACGGTTAAAAGGCTGGCCTTTATACGTCTCATGCTTAATAACTTGAGGATACATAAGTAACAATCGTTCAATTGCTGTTGTTTTACCAATACCAGATATACCGATAATTGATAAACTATCTGCTGTAGAACGAATATAATTCAAGCGCTCATCAATATATTTATGAGCTTTTTCCTCATCTTCACGTAATTGGTGTAATACTCGAATACGTTCAAAAAACGTTTTCTCTAAAGGATTTCGAGCTAAGTAACCTCTACGTATTAGCGTAGAAAGTCTCCGTTCTACTTCAAAATGAATTGGTAAAGGCTGAATAAAGTTTTTCACACGTTTTAGCACATGATATCGGATATTCGTTTCACTTTGCTTTTCTTGCTGTGTAATACGTGGGGTCACCATAAATCGCTCTAGTACATTGTCTTCATCGAAAATACATGGAAGAGCTTCGATGAATGGATTGTTACTATACTCAGATAAAGCTTGTTCCCTATATGTTGCTTTCCCAAAATCACCTTTAAGGACAAGATTATTCGTCTTTTCCAAACTTCTCATCTCGCTTCTTCTTTAGTTTTTCCATTAGACGCGAACTGGATTTTTTAGGTATGTCATCTTGCACTTTTTCTTTTGTTACAAAATCAATAATATCTGGTTGATCACTGACTACAGCTAGCGATAAATCAAACTTCTCCTCTACACGATTTAACTGTTTTTCCGTATGTTTGTTATCTCTTATCGAAACAATTTTTTCTTTCTTACTTGTCGGTTGATTGAATGATTGCTTTTTCTTCTTCTCTGCTTTTTTTATTATTTCATTCATCATGGCATCCGTATTAATTGTTAGCTGTACTTGATGAGATCGTTCGATTTCTTCCAATTCACTACGTAGCTGTTGATAAAAAACGATTTCCTCTAAAAAGTCGTTTCGATACTGTTGGCTTGGCTCAAGTAATATACACGCTTCATAATCCATACCATTATCATGAGGAATATATATCTTCTCGACATTACGAGGATCATAAACAATTTCAATACTGCGATTTTTTAACTTCAAGTACCACTGTTCTTCAATTGCTTGTCGTGAACCATATAACAAGTTTTTAAACTTAATACCGGCTCTAGAAATTGTTGCCTTGCCACGTGGTAACACATTTAAGCGTAGAATATTACGATCGATTGTTCTTAATCGCCCTTTACGATTTTGAATGCCCCAGTTCCATAAATTAACTGGTGTTGGTACTAAACCGTCTGTAATCATTTCTTTTTCCATTGGATATTTATCAATGATTTTATGATTATGATGAAGGACTAGCGTAATAATTAATATTGTGAACTCTTTAAGATTTAACGTAGCATCTAAACGATAATCTTGATCTCCACGTTCTCGATATTCCTTTTGAATTGCACCAGGAGCCTTCTGTTTTATCTTGCCGTTAAACGTACGAAATTTGCGCTCAACAATTCCTTTTAAATCTCCTCGGTATGCTGTCGTATTTTCTATTTTTATATTTAAGTTATTGATTAAATTTTCGACAGAATATCCTTCAAACTCTCCACGATCTGCAATAATAATTTCAGGTAAATGTTTTGTTGGCCATTGTTCCTCAGTAATCTCGATTCCATATTTCTTACAAAACTCCACCTTGTCTGCTACCATATTATCTAAAGCCATCATCGCTCCAATCCATGAAGGTCCTTCTAATCCAACATATAGTCCTGTTATTATTCGTGAATACACATCAATGACAGCATAAATAACAGGGCGACCAATGACTTTATTTACATCCAACGAGCTCACTAAATAAATATCTGCAATTGTAGCATCAATTTGAAAGCGAGTACCTGGACCATTCGTTTCCGATTTTGAATCACTTAAAATAGGACGATGCTTCAGTTCATATTCTTTAGCACTTTTACGGAACTGAATATCTTTCTTTGGATCTTCTATTTTCTTAAACCAATAGTAAAACTGATTGTAAGACGGTATTCTGTTTACTTCCCATACTCTATATTTCATTTCACCATTTTCTTTATAACGGTCGGAATAAAAATCACGCAATATGAAATGATAGACATCTTTTAATGAGTAGTTGTTCGTTTTTCGGTAAAATTTATTAATGGCATGCTCAAACTGTAGCTTCACTTCGTCTGTTATATTAATACCAGTTTGATAATCGCCATGAATGTTCACTCTACGTGGACGACCTGTTTTGGCTTCTTTCAAAGACTTTGCTTTACCCTTGCCACCAGAATTTGCATAGTCTGGTAACATGGAATTTTTATTCATACCACGCTGCCAATAACGGCTAAGTAATTTTTTTATTTTCGTTTTTCCAACTCCACTTGTCTTAACGATTTCAGTAATTTTCTTTTCTCTTCCTTTTTTTCGTAGTAACTCACTTATATTAGGGAGGATATATTCTTCTACTGTTCGCCAATCTTCTTCACGTTTACGAATTTGGACTTCTGTGAGCTCATTATCTGGGATAGCTTTTGCATAAGGATCACTTACAACAAGCAGTTCATCTTGATTCATCTCTGTTTGTAAGTTTAAATAAAGTTCCCTTTGGGGCATAGCACTTGTCGTATCAATATTGACTATATATACATAAGATTCTTCTATCTCAATAACACGTAATCTTCTTGAATCAGATACATATTGAAGCACTTGGTTAATCAACATCATCCGTATTTCACCTTCTTCAGATTGCTATCATCAATCGACTTAATGGTGATTGGCTTTTCCAAATTTAAAGGCTCAATCATATCTATGATGATGATTTTTCGAGATAATAAATGATAAAACAACGTTACACCACTACCAAAAGGCAA
>Ga0224733_1210_pt1 | contig 9674 bp, 8 predicted proteins | sample IA12soil_GW_FP2_FD_161642 | JGI IMG/M metagenome (GOLD analysis project Ga0224733, IMG submission 161642) | Enriched cells from agricultural soil in Iowa, United States - IA12soil_GW_FP2(-) | ecosystem: Environmental > Terrestrial > Soil > Agricultural land | place: USA: Iowa | collected 2017-05-08
AGACCCAAATTCTGTCCCTGCTCATTACGGACATCACCAACCCGTTCTATACGAGCCTGGCCCGCGGTGCCGAAGACGGTGCCAAACAGTACGGCTACCGCCTTCTGTTCGGCAACAGCGACGAGGATTACGCGAAGGAAAAGGATTATGTCGACATGATCCTGTCCACGCGGGTCGATGGCGTGCTGTTTGCTCCGGCCGGGGACCTGTCGCTGAAAAATCTCGAGAAGCTGCGGGCTCACAACATCCCGTTCGTCATTATGGACCGGGCAGTGCCCGGAATCGAGTCGGATATGATCTGCGGGGACAGCAAGGAAGGCGCCCGGAAGCTTGTCGATTACCTGATCGGGCTGGGCCATCGCCGCATCGCGCTGGTCAACGGTTCCCTGGACGTCTCCACGGCCCGGCTCCGTTATGAGGGATACGTGGAGGCGTTGGCCCTTCAGGGCATCCCGCTGGATGAGACGCTCATCATCCACCAGAACTACCGCGATTACCATGCGGATGATCATCTGGAGCAGCTGCTCGAGCAGCCTTCCCCTCCGACCGCGATTTTTGCGGCCAACAACGTATTGGCGGTCGGTGTAATCCGGGATCTGCGCGAGCGCGGCATCCGGGTGCCGGAGGACATCTCCGTCGTTTGCTTCGACGACCTCGATCTCTCGTCGGCGCTGGACCCGTTTCTGACGGTGGCGGCACAGCCCGCTTACCAGTTTGGCGCCATGGGCATCCAGCTGCTGGTGGAGCGGATTCGGGGCAGCTCGGTTCCGGAGTCCCGCAAGGTGATCCTTCCGTCAGAGCTGGTGATCCGCTCGTCTGCCAAACCTATCTAAGTCACAGCAAGAGGTGAGTTTCATTTTACAAAAAAGCATGACCCCGGGGCATTGGTCCAAAAGGCTGCTCACGCCCCCTAAAATTCTGGTGTTCGGGTTTCTGATTATGATCGCTGCCGGGACCCTGCTTCTGTCGCTGCCGGCAGCGTCGGCTACCGGCATCTCGATCGGGCCCCTGAACGCGCTGTTCACGGCAACTTCAGCCGCCTGCGTAACCGGCCTTACGGTCGTCGACACGGGAACGGCTTTTTCCGTATTCGGACAAACCGTCATCCTGCTATTGGTTCAAGTCGGCGGCATCGGCTTCATGACGATGGCGACGCTGATCGCGCTCGTGCTGAACAAGCGGATTTCGCTGAGAGAGCGGCTGGTTTTGCAGGAAGCGCTGAACCACGGCACCATTGACGGCGTTGTCCGGCTGGTCAAGAAGGTTATTCTGTATTCCCTGCTGATCGAAGTGGCGGGGGCACTGCTGCTTGCGGTCCATTATGTCTTCTCCCTTTCTCTGCCGCTGGGCAAGGCCGTCTATTTCGGTGTCTATCACAGCATCTCAATGTTTAACAACGCAGGATTCGATTTGATGGGAAGCGTGCAAGGGCCGTTCAGCGGTATGGCTTCCTTCGTGAGCGACCCGTATATGAATATCGTCCTGATGGCACTTATTTTTCTGGGCGGGATCGGCTTTATCGTGCTGTCAGACCTGCTGGAATACCCGAAGATCCGCAAAATCTCACTGCACAGCAAGGTTGTGCTCAGCGCAACCGCAGTACTTGTCTTCCTCGGCGGGCTCGTCATTTTCCTGATGGAGGTCACCAATCCGCATACGTTGGGTCCGCTTAGTACCGGCGGCAAGATTTGGGCTTCGCTGTTCCAATCGGTGACGACCCGCTCCGGCGGTGTCAATACGGTCGATATCGGCGGCCTTCACCAGTCAACGCAGTTCTTCATGATCCTGTTGATGTTCATCGGCGCGGCGCCCGGCTCGACCGGCGGCGGCATCAAGATTACGACGTTTGTACTGCTCCTCGGTGCCGTGCATGCGATGATCCGCGGCCGTGAGGATGTCGTCCTGTTCCGCAAACGGATCGCCAAGGATGTGGTGTACAAAGCCATCACGCTGACGCTCCTGTCCATTCTGCTGATCATCCTGTTTGCCATGCTGCTGTCGGTGACGGAAGACCATGATTTTATGTCAATCCTGTTTGAATCGGCTTCGGCCTTCGGCACGACAGGCATCTCCATGGGACTGACCACCGAGCTCAGCCCCTTCGGCAAGGTATGGGTGATCTGCCTGATGTACCTGGGCCGATTGGGTCCGCTTACCCTTGCGTACGCGCTGACCCGGGACAGCAAGAAGGAGCCGTACAATCATCCGGAAGGGAAAATCATTATCGGTTAAACCCGTTTTGGGTCTCAACTTATGCGGGGATCGCAATTTTTTGAAATGAGGCTGTCGATATGAGTATTGAGCAACAAATGTATGATGAAGTTATTGAACTTATCAGAAAAAGGTATCCGACAGGCTGGGGCGGCGCTGCAGCCGTCCGGCTTATAGACGGAACGATCCTCACCAGCGTGGCTCCCGAAGTCATCAACGACTCCACTCATCTGTGTATGGAGACGGGGGCTATATTGGAAGCTCACAAGCTGAACAAGAAAGTAACGCATTCGATCTGCTTGGCACGGGATGACGAGATGTCGCCATACAAAGTACTCTCCCCTTGCGGGATCTGCCAGGAGCGCTTGTTTTATTGGGGACCAGGCGTGAAATGCGCCGTCACCGTCCCTGGTAACGAGCTCGTCTTCAAAACATTGGCGGAATTGCAGCCTTATCACTGGAGTGCCGCTTATGATGACCTGAAAGAAAAATGGACGACGTCCTGATGCACTGCCGAATGCCAAAAGAGGCTCCCCTTCATGGGGAGCCTCTTTGTCATACCGCCGGCGTCATTACATCAGCTTCTGGATTTCATCCTTCAGCACCTCGGACTGCGGTCCGAACACCACCTGGACGGCGCCTTTGCCGAGCCGCATGACGCCGGAAGCGCCGAGCTGCTTCAGTCCTTGATCATTGACGACCGAATCGTCTTTGACGACAAGACGCAGACGGGTAATGCATGCATCGATACTTTCGATGTTGTCCGTGCCCCCGATATTTGCGAGCACTTTGGCTGCCTTGCTGCCCGATGCCGCAACGCCCGCATCTGCTGCGCCGCCTTCTATTGCTTCGTCCGCCACCTGAACATCATCCTCCCGACCCGGCGTTTTCAGATTGAGCTTCACAATCAGCACCCGGAACAGGACGTAGTACACGACCGCGAAGACCAGACCTACCGGAATGAGCAGCAGCGGCTTGGTGGACAGTGGATAGTTCAGCGCATAGTCGATAAAACCGGCCGAGAATCCGAAGCCGAGCTTCACGCCCAGCGCATACATCACGTAACCGGCCACCCCCGCCAGCACTGCATGTATACCATATAGTACAGGAGCGACGAACATGAATGCAAATTCAAGCGGTTCCGTGATCCCTGTCAGGAATGAAGCGACTGCGGCACCGATAAAGATCGAGGCCACCGCCTTGCGCTTCTCCTTCTTGGCGGTATGGATAATGGCGAGCGCCGCTGCCGGCAGGCCGAACATCATAATCGGGAAGAAACCGGTCATGAACATGCCCGCGGATTTATCCCCCGCAAAGAACCGGTACAGGTCGCCGTGAACGACCTTACCTGCCGCGTCGGTATAATCCCCGATCTGGAACCAGACGATCGAGTTGATAATATGGTGCAGGCCGAACGGAACGAGCAGTCGGTTTGCGATCAAGTATACCGCACTGCCGATTCCGCCGAGGCTGACGATCCAGCGGCCGAACGTATCCAGCACGTCCTGGACAGGCCCCCAGATGAGGCCGAGAACGATGCCGACGAATACCATCGTGACGGACGTAATAATCGGCACAAAGCGTTTGCCGCCGAAAAATCCGAGCCAGTCCGGCAGCTTGATTTTATGAAAACGGTTATATAAAAAGGCGGAAATCAGACCGACGATGATGCCTCCGAGAACCCCTGTGTTAAGCTCCGCGCCTTTATCCATAACGGTCGTAAACGCAAGCGGTACCTTAACCAGCACCTTTAAGAGAATAATGTGGCCGATGACGGCAGAGAGCGCGGCGACAGCGTCACCCGTCAATCCGATAGCCACCCCGACGGCAAAGATGAGCGGCAGGTTATCGAAGATCGTCGATCCGCCGGCATCCAGAAACGGTGCAATGTAGTGGTTCAGGAACCATCCTACCTGGTTGCCCAGGTGGAAGTCCTTAATATAGTCGATGTTGCCAAAACGCATCAGAATCGCCGCCGCCGGCAGCGTCGCCACCGGAAGCATCAGCGACTTCCCGATTTTTTGCAGAAATGCTAGCATGTTCTGTCATCCCTTTCTCGTCGAAAGTAGCTTTAGGATTTAAGCGTAACGCTCAGGATTTCGGTCTGTCCGGCGGTTACAGCCCCCAGCTTCGTTTCCATCTGCTCCACTTTGTCTTCGCTGTTCGTGATAATGACCGGCGTTACGGTCGGCAGACCTGCCGCGCGAATCGCCTCGATGTCGAATTCGATCAGCGTTTGCCCCGCCTTCACCTTGTCTCCCGTGTTGACATGGCTTGCAAATCCGCTGCCTTTCAGCCCTACTGTGTTAATGCCGATATGAAACAGGAACTGCAGGCCGTTCTCATGCTCTACAATGACCGCATGCTTGGACTTGATCACGTGAGCCACGACGCCGTCAAACGGAGCGATCAGCTTGCCGTCGGCAGGCTCAATGGCGAGCCCTTTGCCCATATGTCCGCCTGCAAAAGCTTCATCCGGGACCTGATCAAGCGGTACAGCCATACCCGTAAGCGGTGACGTAATCTCTAGCGTTTGCTGTTTTTTGGATTTCCATTTTGAAAACATGAATATTCCTCCTTGACGAAATCTGCGTGAATCTCCGATCGGTTGTCATCATCCGGGCTATGAAAAAAGGATCTTTTCCATTATGTCCAGGAACCGATGAACTATGTGGGAACCTGGTATATGCTTGCGGTTGGAAGCTGCATGAGAACACAACCTTTGAAACGGAAGCGATTTCAAAACGTGGGGAGCTCCCTTCTATGCCACACACTCCTCCCCAAAAGATCAACAAAAAAAGCCAAGAATAGACTCCACGCAGGAATCGATTCTTGGCTCATGCCCAATGTTAAGGTAACACGCCAATTTCAAATATTCGCTTATGTGCCTATATTAAAACAAGATACAGCGATACGTCAATAGCCAATCTATTCAATTTTGTATCCTGGTCGATAAGCTCTTATTCTGGAATGTTACTCAGGTTGTGGATACGGCTGCGACTCTGACTGCGCCTGCAGCTGTGACTGAGGCTGCGACTGCGACTGTGATTGCGGTTGTGACTGTGACTGGGGCTGTAACTGTGCCTCCGAACCTCGCTTCTTCCGGCTGCGGAAATTTCCAACGATCAGCAGCGAAGCCGGTATAACGAATCCCGGGAACACCGCCATCATCGGGTAAACAATTCCGGACCATTCCAGCTCCGCCGTATTCCGAAGAACCCAAAGGGACAACGGCAGCAGCAAAAAGAAAAAGGGAATCACCAAGCTCTTGTAGTTAATTACGTCAAAGCACTGCACGGTTGTAATCACGGTACCATAGAAGCAAATCAGAAGCTTCATGAACGATGTAATCAGCCAGATAATGCCCACAATGACCTCTGCACGTTCAAGCACCCGCTCAACCCGGATCTCGCGCGCCACGTCATACACGGCATAAGGGGAACGGGCCGTCATGTCCACGCCAAGCACCATGATCGTGATTACGCTGAGCAGTGCGCCGGAGATCAGGGTCCCCACGCTGGTGACATAAAAATATTTTTTAATCTTTTGCTGGTTTTGTACAAACGGGATCAACAGGAGGCAGATGGAAATTTCCAGCGAAGGGAAACCTAGTAGTGGATAACCCGCCTTAATCGCCGGCATTACCCCTTCGGGAAACATCGGAAACAACTCGCCCGGATGCATTTTAGGGATCAAGAGCAGCGCTGTAATGACAAAAACGCCCATCGCCCACGGATACAAAATTTCCCCCGTCCTTCCAATGACTTCAATCCCCAAATAGCAGCCGTAAAGCACCGGGATTAAGATAACCACCATATTAACAACCAGCGGAGTTTGAGGGAGTACGACCGAACCGATAAAATTGCCGATATTCCGTGCCACATAGGCGGTCAAAATCAAAAAATAAAACATATATACTACTGCTATGACCGAACCGAACCATTTACCCGTCAGTACGCGGCCGTACTCGATAATCGTCTGTTTCGGATACCGAAAACCGAGTTTCATATAGAGCGTAATGAGACCGAGCTGAATGATTCCAACAATGATGACGCTGAACCAGGCGTCTTGTCCGGCAATGGACACCAGCATATGGGGCTGAACAAGCGCTGCTGTGCCGATAATATACAAATACATCATCAAAGAAAACTGCAGAGCCGAAATTTTGCCCTTATCCATGGATCACCTTGCCCTCCGACACCCATTGCATGACCGGCTTGGCGATAGGTCCGAAAACATGGCCCATCACGATCACAAAAGACGGCAGCGGGATGTCCATGATCAGCATGATATACAGAAACCCACCGAACAGCATGATCGTCGTTGAAATCCATAGTTCCTTTTTTGACGCCTTCCGCCTTAGCGCAATAAAATTCAAGATCACAGCTGCAAAGGTTGCTGCGGTAATGATATAATCGGGACCCACAAGAAACACCTCACTTCATATTTTGCAGATAGGATTGATTGCGAACTCCCGTCGAATAGATCTCCACATCGGCACTTACGACCGTCCGGATTTCGGGGAACAGCGTGTCCCATTCTTTCTTATTGGCTTTCCAGTATGACGGGCTGGCCTTATATACCAGGTTCCCGTATCCCAGAGCATCACTGTCCAGTTCATGCTGAAGGGTCGAAATGGTGCCGTTCACCATCTTGATGACCTGCTGCTCGGCATCTTTTTCCAGCCAGCTGATCGTTTCTTTTTTATCCACCTTGACTTTGTGGCTGTTCACATCAAACACATTCGCCTTCTGCTTGATATGGATGACGACTTCCGGCTTGCCGCGGCTGAACCGGGCTTTCACCGAGGCCTTGCTGTGAAGGATCGCGACATGTACCTTTCCGTCCTCAACAGGAATCGGTACGACAAGCCGCTGCACTTTATTTTTGATGATGGCAAGCCCCTTGGATTCACTTTGGTTCAAATAACCCACCAGCTTTCCGTTTTTGAACACAGCCATATTTCCGATTCGCAAATAGCCGTCAGGCGAAATCTTCTCTACATTTTCCTTAGTTCCCGCCTTTTCAGGATCACCGACGAACTCAACGCTGCCGGTGACGGCCATTGCCATGGGATTGTTCAATGTGAGAATAAAATCCTTCATACTGACGGGATAGGCTGCGCTGGCCCGCTTATTGTAGCTTTCTAGCGTTTTGTACATTTGCTTCACCGGCAATTTCTCCATGTTAGTCAAAGTTTCCAATACTTGGGTCGCTGTCCCGTGTTTCGCGACAAGCATAGAAAAATCGATCCGGATTTCCGGGTCCCGGTCAATCAAATCGAATAAATCATCAACCCCTTTTTTCGCCAAATCCTCACCGATAATCATCATTTGGTTGTGGGCGAAGTAAAAGCGGCGCGGCGCGACATTGTCCATATTCTGCAATGCATCCAGAAACGTCTTTCCCCTTCCGATATATTTCGTCACCGGAATGCCGCTGGTTCCACCGCCTCCGCCCGGACTGCTCTCCGAAGCCTGGCTGGGCACCACAACCTGCAGGGTCACGAGAATGTTATCCGGATTGTCGGGATCTTCGTCCAGTCCAATGCCCAAAACGATCGAGAGCTGATCCAGAAACTTGATATCCCAGCAGCCAGTAAGGGGCAGCAAGAACATCAGACATAGAGTAATATGGCAGATCCGTTGGAACATATCATCGCTCTCCCTTCATGGCCAAATCTCGAATACCATTTATGGCGCTTCACATGATATCCGGTTACACTTCGCTCGGATCCTGTGTTTGATGCGGCTCATTCTCATCCCGGTCCGCTTGCTGATTGCCCATCGCGCCTTCCCGGAACCGGACCGGGTTATTCCTGCTGATCAGCTTGGGTCTCTTCTTCATATAATCCTGAGGCATGCGCAGCATTGAATCTTTCATATCCGAATAGATCATCGGCGCATACGGAGCCATATAAGGAACATTAAGAGACTTAAGACTGCATAGATGCAGAACAAGGATCAGCAACATACAGGCAATCCCGTAGATACCGAACATCGATGCCGCAATCAGCATGGCAAAACGGAGCATCCGTGCGGCAATCCCGATGTTATAGGCCGGAGACACGAAACTCGCAATGGCCGTCAGCGATACGACGATAACGACGACCGGGGATACGATCCCGGCTTCGACTGCGGCCTGCCCCAGTACCAGGCCCCCCACGATCGAAATGGTGTTCCCGACGGACCGGGGCATCCGCACGCCGGCTTCCCGCAAAATTTCAAAAACCGTTTCCATGATAAAGGCCTCGACAAATGCGGGAAAAGGAACCCCCTCCCGCTGCACCGCCAGCTTCAGCAGCCAGGAGGTCGGAATCATCTCTTGGTGAAATCCGATGATCGCCACGTAAAAAGAAGGAAGAAGTAAGCCGATAAGGAACGAGAAGTATCGCAGAAACCTGATTAAACTCCCCACATCAAACCTGTTATAATAGTCTTCCGCCGCCTGGAAGAACATATTGAAGGTGGAAGGAAGCAGCAGCGCAAACGGGGTACCGTCCACCAGGATCGCTATCCGCCCCTCCAGCAGGTTGGCGGCGATCACGTCGGGACGTTCGCTGTGATAAACCGTAGGAAAAATCGTCTTGTTCGTATTTTCGATAAGCTCCTCAATATACCCCGACTCCAGGATACCGTCGATATCAATGACCGAGAGTCGCTTCCGGACCTCATCCACATTTTTTTCGTCCACGATGCCGTGAATATACATGATGCCTACGTCGGTCTGCGTGACTCTTCCCAGCTGCATTTCTTCCAGCCACAGATTCGGACTTTTGATCTTCCTTCTGAGCAGCGCCGTGTTGGTGCGAATCGATTCCGTAAAGCCTTCCCGCGGGCCGCGGATGACCGTCTGGGACTCCGGCTCGCTGACGCTCCGCCGTTCTCCCCCTTTGGTGCTGGCGATAACTGCAATGCCAATCCGGTCAATAAAAAGAATCGTATCTCCGGACATCAGATGAATATACAGCTTACTCCACTCAGAGATTTCGTAGATTTCGCCGACGGCCAGCGCCTTTTCCTTGAACAGACGCAAAAATCTCTCGTCCTCTTCCGGCGCTGCACCCGGCTCATCCTCATTGATATCTTCACTGAACTTGCCCTTTTCCGGGTCTTCGCCTTCTATTCCTCCCTTGACGTCCTGTTCCAGTTCCCACGCCTCGTTAAGCTCTGCTTCCGATGCGAACTGCTTGATTTCATTCAAGACGGTTTCGATCGCAAATTCTGAAACCGATGACGTGTCGACGAGCCCGTCGATATATACAAAGGCGACTTTCCGGCCTAAATTCCGGGCAACAATTTTGCGGATGACCAGGTCATTGCTGCCACCCATGTCCTGATTTAACCGGTCCAGATTACTTTTCAAATCGCGGTACAGCCTGTCGGGGTGAAGCTCTGCCGCATCCATCCCCACGGATTCCTGATTCGGTGAGCCGTTCTTCCTAGCCCGGTTTGAAGGCTGCT
>Ga0224733_1213_pt1 | contig 9570 bp, 11 predicted proteins | sample IA12soil_GW_FP2_FD_161642 | JGI IMG/M metagenome (GOLD analysis project Ga0224733, IMG submission 161642) | Enriched cells from agricultural soil in Iowa, United States - IA12soil_GW_FP2(-) | ecosystem: Environmental > Terrestrial > Soil > Agricultural land | place: USA: Iowa | collected 2017-05-08
GCTTCGGTCCGACAACCCGGAGCTTATCTATTGCTCGGTAACTGGTTTCGGACAAACCGGTCCATACAAGCACCGCTCAGGCTACGACTATCTGATCCAGGCCATGGGCGGCTTGATGAGCGTCACCGGCGAACGTGATGACTTGCCAGGTGGCGGACCGCAGCGCGTAGGGGTTGCCGTTGCCGATCTCATGTCCGGCATGTGGGCAACTGTCGCGATCCTTGCTGCGCTCTATCACCGCTCAAGCGGTAACGGTGGCCAGTACATCGATATCAGGCTGCTCGACTGTCAGGTGAGCTCGCTTGTCAATCAGGGGCTAAACTACTTGGTGGGAGGGGTCGCGCCACGTCGCATGGGCGGCGGCCACCCTAACATCGCGCCTTACGCCGTCTACCCGGCATCGGACGGTTATATCATCCTGGCTGTAGGCAACGACACGCAGTTTCGCCGCTTCTGCGATGCGATCCAACAGTCGGAAATGGCTGGCGACGAGCGCTTCGCTACGATCGGTGGGCGGGTCCGCAATCGAGAAAAGCTAGATGCATGGCTCGTGCCCTTGACCAAGGCGCGCAGCATCTCTGAGTGGGTTGCCTTGCTTGAGGCCGCACAGGTCCCCGGCGGGCCGATCAACGATATTGAGCAGGTTTTCCGCGACCCCCACGTGGTTGCGCGAGATATGCGCCTCGAATTGCCTCATCCTGCCTACGGGCATGTGCCGTCGATCCGTAATCCCATCCGGTTATCCGAGACGCCTCTCGACGTCTCGGCGGCTCCGCCGCTTCTCGGCGAGCATACGGTCGAGATATTGCGCGAGCTAGGCCTGACCCCCGATGCAATCCGCGAACTCCGCGACAAGGGGATCGTTCAGATCGCGGACAGCAGTCAGCCATAGCAATGAGGTCGATTTGAAATGCGCAGAACGGAAATGAAGGACGAAAACGGCCTGGAGATCATGGGCGTCGGGCTTCACTGGAACGACGTGAAGCCCGGAGATCGTTTCAGAACACTTGGCCGGACGATCACCGAGGCGGACATCACGATGTTCGTGGGTGTCGTTGGCATGGTCGAGGAGATGTTCACCAATATCGAGTATATCAATTCGGTTTCCGTTATCGGCAATCGCCCGGTTCCAGGATCTCTTGTCTTCTGCATTGCTGAGGGGCTGTTGATGCAGAGCACCATGCAACGCACTGGCATGGCGTTTCTGGAAGCCGATATCAAAGTCCATCGTCCGACTACAGCTGGCGATACGATCTACGTCGAATGCGAAGTTGTTGAAGCGCGCGCGACAAGTAAAGCCGATCGCGGTCTCGTGCGAACCTTGAACAAGATCGTCAACCAGCGCGGCGAGACCGTCCTCACCTATAGCCCGCTGCGCATGGTCAAGACGCGACCGGACGATTGAACGAATCCGGAAACGACAGAATAAGAATGGGAGGAAAGCAATGAAATATGGACTGGTACGTTCGCTTATTCTTGTGTGTGCAATGACAATGTGCGCGGTCGGATCACTATCAGCACAGGATTATCCGACAAAGGTCATTAAGATGGTGCTGCCCTTTGCCGCCGGAAGCCCAACCGACGCCTTGCTCCGGATTATCAGTGAGCCGCTATCAAAGCGGCTTGAGAAGCCTATCATCATCGAGAACAGGCCTGGCGCCGACGGTATGACCGGTACGGCCTATGTCGCTCAAACGCGTCCAGATGGTTACACGCTGCTGTTTGGAACGAATACTACTCAGGTTGCGAACAAGTTTTTCTTCAAGAACATCAACTATGATGGATTGAAGGATTTTGAGCCAGTCGTCGCAGTCGGCGGGATCCCTCATGTCCTGGTCGTCACTTCGTCGCTCCAGGTGAATTCAGTTCAGGATCTGATAGACTACGCAAAGCAGCGCTCGGGAGGGTTGCTCTTTCCATACGCAAACAGCACCACTCGCATCACGGGTAACACTTTTCGGGTAATGACCGGTGCGAACGTCGCTGAAGTACCTTACCGCGTTTATGGAGATGCGGTTAGAGATCTCATATCTGGCCGCGTACAGTTTATGTTTATCGATCTCGCGACCGGGTTGCCACAAATCGAGGCCGGGCACCTGAGGGCCCTGGCGGTCACGCCAAACCGGTCGGGTCGACTGCCTGGAGTGCCAGCCATGAAGGAAGTTCTCCCTGGCTTCGAGATTGGGAACTGGAATGGCCTTTTTGCTCCAGCGGGAACGCCGACGTCCATCATTGAACGCCTTCACCGCGAAATGAACGCAGTGCTTGATATGCCGGAAGTGCAAAAGCAGATCGAAAAAATAGGATATGAACTGCTCCCGCGAATGTCCTCAAATGAGTTCGGTCAATACATGGCCAAAGAAAGCGTAGAGTATGGTCGATTGACTAAAAACGCGGGTATTAAGCCGCAATAATCTCCGGCGAATAGAGCGTTTCCATCGGGAACGCGTGCCATACGACGTGCCAAGTAAGCGCGGCGGATCTCTTTTGTCGCACTAATGTGCTCTCAGCAATGTCGGGTGCCCTCGATTTATCTCAGGTCTCCGTGCGAGGCAGTTCAGTCCTCTCTCTCTCTCTCTCTCTCTCTCTGCTGAGAGCGATTCGGCTCGGACTATGCGCATCTTGCGCCGCGACGGCATCGTGTTCATTGAGAATGACGATCCCGTCGCGAGTTGAGTACGAGAAATTCAAGCACGAGGTACGATGTACCTCAAACTTTCTGGTACCGTGTATTAGGAGGGGGTAGCACGAATGCTCCCTTATTCAGCCACTGTCCGCCATCAGCGACAAGCACTTCGCCGGTGATGTAGCTTGCCGCTGGAGAGCAGAGGAACAGTCCACAATCGACCGTCTCCCCGATCGTCTCAAAACGTCCAGCTGGAATAGTGGAGAGAACACGTTTGCGGCCCTCCTCCGTTGCGGATTCCGACGAAGTCGCCCGGGCATTCCGAGATGAAGTCGCCCGGTATTCCGGCATGATGCCGCCCGGGTTCGGCTGCCTCGCGGGCGCGTTATTTTTTGCATTCGATGGCGCGACGGTCAATCCTTGGCGGGCTTTTGATCTCGGGGTCGGCGCAAGCTGTCGCCGGCGAGAGTGATGCGGTGGGCGTTGTGAACCAGGCGATCAAGGATCGCGTCGGCATAGGTCGGGTCGCCGATCAGCTCATGCCATTTGTCGACGGGGATTTGGCTGGTGATGATGGTGGCGCGCCGGCCATAGCGCTCTTCGAGGATTTCGAGGAGGTCGTGACGGGCGGAGGCGTCGAGAGGCTCAAGCCCCCAGTCGTCGAGGATGAGCAATTGCACGCCGCCGAGCGCCCGCAGGATACGGGCGTAACGGCCGTCGCCGCGGGCGAGCGCGAGGTCGGCGAAGAGTTTTGGCATGCGTTGATAGAGGACCGATCGGTTGTCACGGCAGGCCTTGTGGCCGAGGGCCGACGCGAGCCAGCTTTTGCCGACGCCAGTCGGGCCGCACAGGATCAGGTTCTCGTGGGCATCGATCCAATTGCCCTCGGCTAGTTTCTTGAACAGCGCACGATCGAGACCGCGCGCGGCGCGGTAGTCGACGTCCTCGACCGAGGCCTGATGGCGCAGCCTGGCATAGCGCAGCCGGGCGACGAGACGCTTGTCACGCCGATGGCTGAGTTCGCGATCGAGCAGTAAAGCGAGCCATTCGGGATGGGTCAGGGCGGCGGCTTCGGCCGAGGTTTCAACCTCGGCGAAGGCTTTGGCCATGCCGTTGAATCCCAGCTGGTGAAGGAGGTCGATGGTGGGGTGGGTGAGCAAGGCTTGGGTCTCCTATTGGTAGTAGCGCGAGCCGCGGATGTTGGGATGAACGATCGAGGCGCCGTCCGCGGGGCGCTGATGCGCGGCGTGCCGATCGAGTTTGTGATCGAGGATGGAGCGGACCGAACCGTAGGTGAGCGCGCCGATCTCGATGGCGCGCGCGGCGGCGGCTTCCAGCCGGCTGCCGCCGAACGGCCGCACCAGACGCAGGATGCCGAGGCAGGATCGGAAGCCCTGTTCGGGGTGAGGCCTGTGCTCCAGGATGAGATCGCACAGCGCCGCCGTGGCCGGGCCGACGAGCGCGGCATCCCGACGGATGCGACCGACAGTCCAGTCGGCATAGCGGCGATGGCTGGACGGCATGTGATCGGCGAGCGTCGTGTGCTTGCCGTTGCCGCTCGACCGCAGATGGACGGCGAGCCGCTCGCCTTTGGCAAAGATCTCGACGGCCCGGCCGGTGAGACGGACCTCGACCTCGGATCGCGCGAAGCGGTAGGGCACGCTGTAGAAATGGCCCTCGACGTCGACGTGGTAATCGATGCCGACCCGGCGAATACGCCATTCGGCGAAGACATAGGGCTCGACGGGCAGCGGCCGAAGCGCCGGCCGATCGAGCTCTTCCAGGAGATGGCGACGGGTGCGGCCGAGCCGGCGGATCGGACGTTCCTCGTTGAGTCGCCGCAGAAGTTCGGCGATGGCCGCGTTCAACTCGGCCAAGCTGTAGAACTGGCGATGGCGCAGCCGGGCCAATATCCAGCGCTCGACCACGAGAACCGCGGCCTCGACCTTGGCCTTGTCGCGTGGCCTGTAGGGCCGTGCCGGCAGCACGGCGGTGCCGTAATGCGCCGCCATTTCGGCATAGGTTCGGTTGACCTGCGGCTCGTACAGACACGCCTTGATGACGGCGACCTTGGCGTTGTCGGGCACCAGCAGCCGCGGCACGCCGCCGATCGCCGCGAAGGCGCGCGTGTGGGCGCCGATCCAATCCCCGAGACCTTGCGTCCAGCTCGCCTCGGCGTAGGTGAAGTTCGAGGCGCCCATGACCGCCACGAAGATTTGCGCCTGGCGCAATTCGCCGGTCAGCCGGTCGACGACCACCGGCACGGTGTCGCCGGCATCGCTCTTCGCTCTTTTGCGAGAGCTAACGAGGCTCGGACGCCAAGGCGTCGGTCTCGATGCGCCAGACCCATGTCGCCGGCACAATCGCGTACCATCTTGGCGCCGCCGACATGGGTCTGGCGCATCGTGACCGACACCTTGGCTTCCCAGCCTCGGTAGATCTCGCAAAAGCGCGAGTAGCGATATCCTTGCGGGTTCTGCTCGATGTATTCGTCCCACAGGATCGACAGCGTGACGTGCTTGCGCTTGAGCTCCCTGTGGATGGCCGCCCAGTCTGGCTCCTCCCGCCGGCGGTGACCCCGCTTGGTGCCAACCTCGGCGAATAGCTTGGCTTCGAGCGCGGCCTCGGTGAGTTCTTCGGGCAGCGGCCAGCTCAGGCCGGAAGCCTGAAACCGCTTCACCGTCGCCCGCACCGTCGACGCCGCGACACCAACGCGGCGGCCGACTTCCCGCGTCGCCAAGCCGCCAACCAGTTTCAACCGCAGAATCTCGCGCACTTGGCGCATCGTCGTCCTCTCCGCTGGCATCCGGTCCCTCCCTTGGAACAGCCAAAGGAGCGAGCCTGAGTCGGCCAGCAGAGGCACCGGACCCCGGGCGAGATCATCCCGGAACGGTGGGCGAGATCATTTCGGAACGGCGAGCGAAATCATCTCGGAATGGGTGAGCGAAATCATTCCGGAATCATGGGCGACTTCGCCCGGAATCGGCACTCCTCCGTCGGCCACAACGCTGTTTGGGACTGCTCCGTGTCGACGAAGCCGGGGCACAGGCAATTGACCTGAACGTTACTCGAACCCCATTCAACGGCGAGTGATTGCGATAAGGCGATCACTCCGGCCTTCGCTGCTGCGGAGTGGGCTGTGCCAGGGCCGCCGTTCCAAGCGTAGGAGGCGGATATGCTGAGTACCTTTCCGCGACGTTGCCTCAGCATGTGCCTCCCTGCCGCGAGCGTACAGTATGCAGTGCCGTTCAGCACGATGTCGATCACCGTGTTCCATCCATTTGGTGAGATATCTTCGGCGCGGGCAATGAAATTGCCGGCAGCGTTGTTGATGAGTATGTCGATTGAGCCGAGTTGGTCGACCACGCCATCAATAGCCTGTTGCACAGCTTCAGGCTGACGAATGTCGAGCGGACACGGGAGCGCCCGGCCGCCCTTGCTTACGATTTCGTTCGCGGCAGTTTTGAGTATGGTCTCACGCCGTCCCGCGAGCACCACCGTTGCGCCGAGCTCGGCAGCGCGGTTCGCAAACGCTCGGCCAATGCCTGTCCCTGCGCCGGTGATAAAGAGCACATTGTCTGAGAATGTTCCGTCAGCGAACATCTACATTTCCTTCGTCATGATGATATCGGCGTCAACGAGCTTTCATGGCAGTGTGCAGCGTCGACAAAAGATGTGTTGTGGTCCCCGCGAAGCTTGGCCTCTCGGCGGTGATTTTCCCCGCCGCCGCAGCAAGCTTTGCGCAGGTGATGATCAGCGCGCGCAGGGTGGAGTTCTTTGCCACCATCTGCTCGTCAGCCGTTTACACAATTTCGGAGACGAGTATGGGCGTGAAGAAATCGCCGTCCTGCGCATCGAAACAAGAGACGCTTCCATCAGGCTTGAGCACGCACTGTTCCTACACGAAGAGCTGTGCTTGGTACATATATACCGTTTAAAATTATATACCATCTGGCCGGTAAATAATTATTGACTCGATTCTTGCCAAACGTCAACATGTCGGCGGTGGTCTTGGGCACATGTGCAATCGGCGCTCTTGGAAATTCGATCATGAATGTCGAAAAGACTCAAAAGCGCAGGCAGGGACGACCGCCAGTAATCCAGAACGCTTGCGATCGCATTCTTGATGAGGCGTCGTTGCTCTTTGGTCAGCGGGGCTACGAGAATAGTTCGCTTGGCGATGTCGCAAACTCAATCGGCGTATCGAAGGCCGCGATTTTTCATTATTTCCCGACCAAACAAGATATTTATGACGCGATCATTGTTCGCACCCTGAAAGGTCTGATCGAATCGGTCTCTATCGCCACCCAGGCAGAGGTCGCCGGTCTACCGAGGCTGCGGCGGCTCATGATCGCGCACGCCACCTACTTTGAAGATAACTTCTGGGCCTTCGTGACTATGCTCGTCGGATACGGCGGTATGACGAACAGTCTGCTTAAGGAGGAAGCCCTGGTACTTCGCGATCAGTACGAAGAGCTTCTACGCCAAATTATCGCAGACGGGATTGAAGCTGGTGAACTGAAGGACGTTGATATCACTGCAACTGGGCGTGGCATTCTCTCTCTTCTGAATTGGATGGCGCGTTGGTTTAAACCCGGAGTAGGCTCAACAGCAGCCGAAGTGGCGGAAACGTACTTTAATCTATTCGTCTGTGGTCTTCGACCAACGGATACGAAATGAGAACGATCGATGTCTCTAGACACTGAAACCTTCGGCTTGCTCCTCGAAACGGTCGGCCGTTTCGTTACGGAGAGGTTGATTCCGCGTGAGGTCGAGGTCGTCGAGACCAACGCGATCCCTGACGACGTCGTCGCAGGCATGAAAGAGCTTGGATTGTTCGGCCTATCCATCGCTGAGGAATTCGGCGGCCTAGGTCTCTCGATGGAAGAGGAGGTCCGTGTCGTCTTCGAACTGGGACGGGCATCACCAGCCTTTCGCTCTGTGGTCGGCACCAATATCGGCATTGGCTCGCAGGCGATTGTCATGGCCGGTACGCCGGAGCAGAAGAAAAAGTATCTCCCGCTGCTGGCCTCAGGAGAACTCATCGGATCGTTCGCCTTGACGGAGCCGGACGCCGGATCGGATGCCATGGCGCTGCGTACCACCGCGCGTAGGCACGGCAATCACTACGTGCTGAATGGAACCAAGCGCTACATCACCAATGCACCGACCGCGGGCCTGTTCACGGTGATGGCGCGTACTAAGCCCGAGCGGAAGGCCGATTCGATTTCCTGCTTTCTAATTGAGGCCGGCACGCCGGGAATCAAGCTTGGGATGCCCGAAAAGAAAATGGGCCAGCGCGGTACCTTGACCTGCGACGTCGTCTTCGAAGATTGCCGCGTGCCCACGTCGGCGCTGCTTGGCAACGAGGAGGGCAACGGCTTCCGCACCGCCATGAAGGTGCTCGACAAGGGCCGCCTGCACATCGCCGCGCTTTGCGTCGGCATCGCCGATCGTCTGATCCAGGAATCGGTCGCCTACGCCAAAGACCGAAAGCAGTTCGGCCAGCCGATCGCCGAATTCCAACTCATACAGGCAATGCTCGCCGACAGCGAAGCTGACACATACGCAGCACGCTGCATGGTCCTCGATGCGGCCGCACGTCGGGATCGAGGAGAAAGTACGACTCGCCAGGCCGCATGCGCAAAGATGTTCGCTTCAGAAATGGTTGGACGTGTCGCCGACCGTGCCGTCCAGATCTTCGGAGGGGCAGGCTACATGGCGGAATACCCGGTCGAACGTTTCTATCGCGACGTCCGGCTGTTTCGCATTTTTGAGGGGACGACTCAGATTCAGCAACTCGTCATAGCGCGCGAACTGCTGAAGGCCACGCGTAAGCGACTAACCTTTGTCCGATGAGTGTAAAGCGTCGAGCGCCTGAGTTTGTCGACGCATGAGGGAATACTCAATTTGGAAAGTGGAACTGATGCGTAGCTATCGCGTATGGAAGCCTGGCTCCTCCAAGGCACTGAGAATTGACGACCTTCCGAATGTCTCTCCGTCTGAGGATGAAATTGTCGTAGATGTCGAGACGGCGGCCGTCGGTTTCGTTGATACCTTGGTCGTCTCGGGCCGGTATCAAACTATTCCGACTGTTCCTTTCACGCCCGGTAAGGAGTTCGCCGGAACGGTGCGCGCTGTTGGGGCCGGGGTGGCCGATTGTGCGATTGGCGATCGCGTTGCGGCCTATGTCCCAAACGGCGCGTTCGCGGAACAAGCAGTTGCCAAGCTCGGCGAATTCTATCCCGTGCCTGATGATGTTCCAATCGACCGACCAGGACCCCTTCCCTGCCTTTTTCCGCGGCACCTTCTTTGGCGTCGAACAATAACACCTGATGGCCAGCCTGCGCCGCTACTTGGGCGATGCCCGCCCCCATCGCACCAGCACCGATAACCGCAACGATATCTGTTCGCGAGAGGCAACTCATGTTGAGCGCCTCCCAATAGAGATCAACGCCCTGCCACCGGTCCGGCCGTTGGCCACGAATTCAAGAGCGTCGGGAATTCCTTCGAAGGTGAATTGACGAGCGACTCGTGGCCTCAGCAAACCCTGGCGCCCGAGGTCGAAGAGTTCAGCCTGAACCGCTTTCATGCGGTCGGGAGCACGGCGCCGATACTGACTGAGGTCAAAACCGACGGCTGCAATATTTTTCAGCAGAAGATAGTTAACCTTTACGGTCGGAATATCCCCGGCTGCAAAGCCGATCACCACTAGCCGTCCGCACCACGCGGTCGCCCTCAACGCAGCGGTAAGGAACTCACCACCGATTGGATCGAGGACGACGTCAGCGCCGTGACCGTCGGTCGCTGCAAGAACTTGGGACCGAACCGCTTCGCGCAAGTCCGGGCCGGACAGTTCAATTGCCGCATCAACTCCGGCTTCGAGGATTGCATCCTTGTCGACAACTGATCGAAATACCCCAATCACTTTGTGCGCACCGAGC
>Ga0224733_1214_pt1 | contig 9536 bp, 7 predicted proteins | sample IA12soil_GW_FP2_FD_161642 | JGI IMG/M metagenome (GOLD analysis project Ga0224733, IMG submission 161642) | Enriched cells from agricultural soil in Iowa, United States - IA12soil_GW_FP2(-) | ecosystem: Environmental > Terrestrial > Soil > Agricultural land | place: USA: Iowa | collected 2017-05-08
TTGCCCGGTTCCGCCTTCAAAAAGCGGAATCGGCCTTCGCGAAGCGCCTTGTTTTTTTTGCGCAGACCGATAAGCAGCTTGTAAAAATCGTACAGCTCGCGGTCCTGCTTCTCCGGATCCCACTCCATGCATTTACGGCAGTCCGGATCGCCGCCTCCGGTGAGGCCTACCCAGAACGGAACGATGAACGTCAGTCTGGACCCTTACGGGTACAGGATTCTGTACCGAAATCTCACCAAATAAATCGGTTTCGTCATAACGAAAAGCCTTCCGGAGTTCCGGAAGGCTTTTTCCAAATGGATTCTTAGCAGCTGTGTATATTACCTCGGAGCCGGCCTGGACCAGCTCCGTATGCTCAAACAGTGACGCGTTCATAAATGTCCATATACTCCTTGGCGGACATGTTCCAGCTGTAATCCCCGGCAAAGGCGTTCTTGACGATTTTGCTCCAATGCTCCGGCTGTTGGTAAAACGAAGCCGCACGGCGGATCGTATGCATCATGTCGTGGGCGTTGAACGCCGTGAAGCTGAAGCCGTTGCCCTCGCCCGTAAACTCGTTGTAGGACTGCACCGTGTCGTTCAGCCCCCCGGTCTCGCGAACGATCGGGATGCTGCCGTACCGCAGCGCCAGCAGCTGGCTGATGTCGCATGGCTCGAACTTCGACGGCATGAGGAACATGTCGCTGCCTGCATATATTTTGCGTGACAGGGCGTCGCTGAACGTAATCTGCGCGGACATGTTGTCCGGATGCCGCCCTGCCGCTTCGCGGAACCAATGCTCGTAGGCGGAGTCGCCCGTGCCGAGCAAGACAAACTGGAAGTCGTCGTGATCCAGCATTTCGTCCAGCACCCGCGTCACGAGATCCAGTCCCTTGGACTCCACCAGCCGGGTCACCATCGCGATGAGCGGCACGTCCGGCTTAACCGGCAAGCCGAGCTCCTGCTGGAGCCCCGCTTTGTTTTCCCGCTTTTTCGCCAGGTTCGACCGGTATTTTACGTAGATGCTCGCATCGTTAGCGGGATTATAGCTCTTCGTGTCTACTCCGTTCACGATCCCGCTCAGCCGGTCACCGAGCGAATACAGCAGCCCTTCCAACCCGTATCCGTAATGGGCCGTCTGAATCTCCCTGGCGTAGGTCGGACTCACCGTCGTCACGTGATCGGCGTAGACGATCCCGCCTTTCATAAAGTTGACATTTCCGTAAAACTCAAGGCCTTCTGGCGTAAAATATTGGTGCCCCAGCTCCAGCAGTTCGCCGAGTACCTCGTAAGGATAAATTCCCTGGTACAGCAAATTATGTATCGTAAACACGGTACGGATGTGCTGGTAGTACTCGTTATGGCGGTAGTGTGCCTGCAGCAAAACCGGAATAAGCGCCGTATGCCAGTCATGGCAGTGGAGCACGTCCGGCTCGGAACCGATCAGCGGAAGCACTTCAAGCACGGCCCGGTTAAAAAAGGCGAAGCGTTCGCCGTCGTCCATGTATCCGTATACGCCGTCCCGTCCGAAATAGTATTCGTTATCGAGAAAATATACCGGAATGCCGTCGTACACGAGCTTTTCGATGCCGCAGTATTGATTTCTCCAGCCGACCGGCACTTTTATTTCCGTGAGATGCTGCATTTCATCCCTAAATTGCTGTGGTATCCCTTTATATTTGGGCAAAATGACCTGCACATCCGCGCCGCTTCGCTTGAGCGCTTTGGGCAGGGCGCCGATGACATCGGCAAGTCCCCCTGTTTTGATAAACGGTGTCGATTCCGCTGCTGCAAATATGACTTTCATCTCTCCTGCCTCCTATTCAATGATCCGCGGGCCGTCTTCTGTCACCGGTTTCCTTCCGGTGCCTCTGCCCGATCTTTTCTGTGTCTCTGCAGTAGGCCCTTCCTTGGCTTTGGACGCCGACACCCGGATGGTTTCACCGGATTTGCCGGACTTTGCCGCGGCACTCCGCTTGCTTGGTTTACTCTCTTTACCCGGAACCGCCTTTTTCGTACGAGGCTGCTCCCTTTTATATATCAGCATACTGAGCGGCGGCAGTGTTAATTCCAGACTGCACGTTTGTTCATGCCAAGGAATCTTCTCCGTCTGCACGGGTTCGGCGTTAAACTCGCCGCTTCCGCCATATTGGGAATCCTCGCTGCAGAACACGGGCACGTACGTGCCGGCCTTGGCAATCCCGATCCGGTAATGCTCGCGCCGCACCGGTTGAAAATTAATAATGACGACAAGGGTGTCACCGGCTTTCTTCCCTTTTCTGAGGTACGAAATGACGCTTTGCGTGTTGTCATGCGGCGTGATCCATTGATACCCTTCAAGCTCATGATCCCGCTCCCACAGCGCCGGTTCGTTCAGATACAGCCGGTTTAATTCTGCGGTATACCGATGCAAACTGCGGTGGCTCTCGTACTCCAGCAGCAGCCAGTCGAGCTGCTCCTGGTCTTTCCATTCGATAAACTGACCAAACTCCCCGCCCATGAACAACAGCTTTTTCCCGGGATGGGTCATCTGGTACCCAAGCAGCAGCCGAAGCCCGGCAAACTTCTGCCCGTAATCCCCAGGCATTTTGCTTAGCAGCGATTTTTTGCCGTGTACAACTTCATCATGGGATAAAGGCAGCGCGTAATTCTCAGAATAAGCATAAGCAATCGGGAATGTCAGCAGATGATGCCGCCCAGGCCGCTGTTCAAACGGCGTTTCCACATAATCCAGCGTGTCGTTCATCCAGCCCATGTTCCATTTGTAATTAAAGCCCAGCCCGCCTTCGTGTACGGGTGCGGTAACCCCGGGCCAAGCGCTGGATTCTTCGGCCATCATCAGCGTATTTGGGAAATAGCTGAACACCACGGTGTTCAGCTGCTGCAGGAAAGCGATCGCCTCGGTGTTCTCGAGACCCCCGTTCTCGTTGCGCTGGAACTGCCCTTCCTGCTTCTCGAAATCAAGTCGCAGCATGCTGGTGACCGCGTCAACCCGGAGCCCGTCAATGTGGAACACGTCCAGCCAGAACAACGCGTTGGAAATCAGAAACGAGCGGACCTCCGGTTTACCGAAGTCGAAGCTGAGCGTGCCCCAGCCGGGTTTTTCAGCTTTATAGGCATCGCTGTATTCAAACAGCGGCGTCCCGTCAAACTGGCGGAGTCCGTGGGCGTCTTTGGCGAAATGAGATGGCACCCAGTCCAGGATGACGCCGACATCGGCTTGGTGCAGGGCATCCACCAAATACATAAAGTCATGAGGCGTCCCATAGCGGCTCGTCACGGCGAAATATCCGGTTCCCTGATATCCCCAAGATAAATCGTATGGATGCTCCGCAAGCGGCATAAACTCGACATGGGTATAATGCATTTCCTTCAAATAAGGAATAAGAAGATCAGCCATTTCCCGGTATGTATAAAAAGTCCCGTCCTCTTTCTGCCGCCACGTACCGAAATGGATCTCATATATGTTCAGCGGCTTGCGGTAAGGTGCTTTTCTCTTTCTACGCCAGGGGCCGTCATTCCATACATATCCGGCAAGATCCGAGACCACCGACGCGGTGGCCGGGCGCAGCTCCGACTGAAACGCATAAGGATCGGCCTTCAGGAACCGTTCTCCGCCAGGTCCGGTCATGTCATATTTGTAAAAAGTACCTGAACGGATTCCGGGGAAAAAGCGAGTCCAAAAACCTGAATCGGGTATCTTATATAAAGAATCCTTTTCTCCGTTCCAGTTGTTCCAGTCTGCCGCCAAGCCTACAGCCTGGGCATGAGGCGCCCAGACGGTGAACCGGACGCCTTCCTCGCCTTCTTCCACAGCAGGATGAGCGCCCAACATCCTGTGACTGTGATAGGAGGTCCCTTCATGAAACAAATAGATGTCTTCCGCGGACAGCGGCTGACCCGGCGCCTTATTCATGTTCTCCAAATGATCACCTGCTTTAGGAATATAGTGCATGTAAACCATTACCCCATTGTAGCCAAAATGAAAATAAAAATGACCGCTGAAAAATAAAATTGTAATTTTTCAGTGATATTTCAATATAATCGTTTCAGATGGGCGATAGTCGTTTATTTATGTACTACATTTACAATTTTGAATGGGAGGAAACGACATGAAGAGAAAAGAATGCATCGCCATGTTGCTTGCCGGAGGTGAAGGGCGCAGATTATCACCTCTGACATCGAAACTGGCAAAGCCCGCTGTTCCGTTCGGCGGCCGTTACCGTATTATCGATTTTCCTCTCAGTAACTGCGTAAACTCAGGCATTGACACCATCGGTGTGCTGACGCAGTACGAGGCTGAATCGCTTCATCTGCATATCGGGGAAGGCGAGCCATGGGGCCTCCAAAAAAATGGAGAGGACGGAATCACCCTGCTGCCTTCTTACAATACAGGATCCTCGGAATACTTGGGAACTGCTGATGCCATTTATAAAAATATCGAATATATTGACCGTCACCAGCCGGAGCATGTACTGGTTTTGTCCGGTGACCATATTTACCACATGGATTATAATCAAATGCTTCAATTTCATCAAAAGAACGGCGCCAAAGCCACCATCTCTGTCATGGAGGTGCCTTGGGAGGAAGCCAGCCGTTTCGGGGTCATGAGCGTGGACGAATCGCTGCGCATCTCGGACTTTGCCGAGAAACCGGCCGAACCCGAAAGTAACCTGGCATCCATGGGCATCTATTTGTTTGAATGGGAGTACCTCCGCAGACATTTGATGGAGGACGCCGCGAATGATGCCTCAAGCCATGACTTTGGCAAGGATATTATTCCGAAAATGCTGGCGGATCAGGATGAACTGTTCGCGTATCGCTTTGATGGGTATTGGAGAGATGTCGGCACTGTTGCCAGCCTTTGGGAAGCACACATGGACCTCTTGTCCGACGATCTGGACTGGAAGCTGCATAACAGTGAGTGGCCAATGTACACCCGTCCATGGCGTACGAAGCTCGGATCGACACGGAACCGCAGCGTGATGGCGACCAACTGCCTGATCTCCGAAACGTGCACGTTGGACGGCACGGCGCATCAATCCGTGATGTTCTGTGGTGTCGAAGTCGGCAAAATGTCCGAGATTAAGGACAGCGTCGTGATGCCGAACGTCCGGATCGGACGCAACGTGCAGATCGAGCATGCCATTATCGGCGAAGGAGCAATCATTAAAGACGGCGCGGTCATCAAAGGAACGCCGGGTCAGGTGACGGTAGTCGGCCCTTACGAAACCGTTATGCCGAAACCAAGCATTCGTACCCAGCCTTCCCGACTCCTGCAGGATGTATACGAGAAAACCGGACGCCTGCGTGCCGAAGGCTTATCCTCTTAATACAATATGTGTGAATATACAAAGAGCGAATCCCTTTTTTTCCGGGAGTTCGCTCTTTGTTGTGTATGAACTTCATGAAAGTTTCTCTTCTGCGGGAGGCAGCTCGGGTGCACCGTCCGTTAGAACGGTATTCTCCGGCAGCCTAGGCAGGGACACGACGATCGTCGTCCCCTCTCCCAACGTGCTCTGGATGAGCAAAATTCCTTTATGAAGCTCAACCAGCTGCTGGGAGATGGCAAGCCCAAGACCGGTGCCGCCGTTGAGCGGATCCACCTGAAAGAACCGGTCGCGCACTTTGACCAAGTGATCCTCGCTGATCCCGATACCCGTATCCCTCACTTCGGTTACGACATTGTCGCCTTCATAGTACACGACCAGATCGATTGCCGAATGCTCATGCGAAAATTTGATCGCATTGTCCACCAGGTTCAGGAACACCTGCTTCAAGCGGTTCGCGTCCCCGGCCACGAGCGGTCTGTCCTCGGACTTCAGCCGGAGCTCGATTTGCCTGCTCTCCGCCTTCGTCCACAGGTTCAGCATGATTTCCTGGAGCAGTTCTTTGATGTCGACCCGGCCAATCGCAATCTTCATCTCATTCTGCTGCAGTTTGGAGAAGTCGAGGATTTCCTCAACGAGGCCGATCAGGCGCTCGGTCTCCTTCGTAATGATCTCCATGCCGATCCGGGTCTCCTCGGGGTCATAGCCTCCCGAATTGATCGTTTCGCTCCACCCTTTAATACTCGTCAGCGGCGTTCGCAGCTCGTGCGAAATCGACGAAATGAAATCGTCCTTGACCTGATTGCTCCGCACGATCTCCTGGGCCATATAGTTCAGCGTGGATGCCAGCTCGCCAAGCTCGTACTTGTAGTCGCCCTTGATCCGCTGGTTGAACTTGCCGCGGGCCATCTCGGCGGAGACGGCCGTAATCGTGTTCAGCGGCTGCACGATCGAGTTGGCAAGCCCCATACTGAATACGAGCACGATGGCGAGCACGGCTGCTCCTACGCCCGTGGCCAGCATGGTTAGATTAAACAATTTATCGTTGACCGTTTCCAGTGAGGTGACATAACGGACGATATAGCCATCCTGCCCGCTGCTCTGCTCCAGCTTCGACACGGCCATGACATTCTCGCCGGTGCTGGCCTGACGCCCGACCCAACGGCCGACGTTGCCGGACAGCGCCTGGGAAATATCGGCCGTCTTCACAGACATATCGGGCTGAAACTCGGAAGAGTTGATCAGCACGTTACCCTGGGTATCCAAAATTTGCACGTTGGCCGAGTTCAAATCGTAGTAGGTCAGCATGGAAGCCAGGTCGCGGTTTCCGTCGAGCCCCGGATTGATCCGCTGGTAATAATAATCCTCCACATTGTCGATATGGTTTTTAATATGACTATAAATGCTGTCATAGTAATACGTTCGTATGGCTAATAAAAAAATGACTTCCGCCAGCAGAAGCGCCGAAAACACTACGATAAAGTAGTGCAGGACGATCTGCCTGCGTATGCCTTTCTTGATCATTGTCCCTGACCCTTCCATTTATAACCGTGGCCCCATACGGTCTGTAAAAATTCGGGGTCCGACGGATTCTCCTCGATTTTTTGGCGGAGACGGCGGATGTTCACGTCCACGATCTTAGGATCACCCATATATTCTTTGCCCCATACATGATCGAGCAGTACGTCCCTGCTGAGAGGCGTGTTTTCTTTTTCGAGGAAAAATTGGATCAGCGAAAATTCCGTCGGCGTCAGTTCGATCGCATGCCCGTTCTTCTTGAACTGCTTGGAGATCAGGTCCAGGCTGAACGGACCGGAGTGAAAGCTGACCTTCGCCGTCGTTTCGCGGTGAACGTTCACCCGGCGCAGCAGCGATTGAATCCGTGCGATTAATTCGGTCGGACTGAACGGCTTGCTCACATGGTCGTCCGCGCCGACGGACAGAGCGTACACCTTGTCCTGCTCCTGCACTTTCGCTGTCAAAAAGATAATACCGATCCGTTCGTTCGTTTCCCGGATGCGGCGGCATACCTCAAAACCGTCGATCCCCGGAACCATAACGTCCAGCAGGGCGATATCGATATCGGGATTGGACGTCAGTTTATCGAGCGCCTCGTTCCCGTTTGCCGCCTCCAGCACATCGAAGCCGTTGCGTTTCAAGTTGATCACAATAAAACTGCGGATGGAATCCTCGTCTTCCAAAATTAAAACTTTACTCACTGATCTTTTCCTTCCTTTCAATCGGGGGTACCTCGTTCTTCAGCTGCTTCTTGCTGTTATCGATATCAAAGTCCCCGTATTTCTTGTAGCCGATCACCTTGTCGTTAGTCCGGTACAGGTACTTCCATTCATCATGCTGTTTATCCCACTCGGCCAGGGTGAAAAATTTGATCTCGGCCACCGTTTTGCCGGTATCGACCATCACGAAGCGCAAATACTGGTTCTTGATGGACTTGGTGTCCACCGTCACCTTGTTATGCCACTCCGGCGGGAAGAAGCCCAACTCGAAGCCGTTCTGTAAATCACGATATTGCTCGGCGACGAATTTTAGTCCTTGTTTGCCGTCCCACTGCGAATATACGAAGAAGTTCGGAATTTCATCCGGCTTGAAATAGTTCCAGCCGATCGGCGGCTCTACGGATCCGATTTCGATGATCCCGTCATTGTTCACGTCGCCGCTCTTGACCGGCAGATCCTTGAACGTGGTGTCCTGATTGCCTCCGAACACGGACTTCAGCTTCCCGTCCTCCATCACGATGATGTTGGAATAAGAGGCGTCTCCCCCGCCGATCGAGGTGTCGATCACAATGCCTTCCTTGGATCTACCTTCTGGATCCTTATAGACATTACCTGCGACAATATTGTAATAATTCGAAACGTATGGATCCATATCCAACTTGTCAATTTCGACATAGCTGCCTTCTTCATACTGGTATGTTGCCACAAACGCCTGATCATTCTGCTTCAGGCTAATAATCGTCAAGTCGTTCTTTTTGTCCCCGTTCAGGTCCATAATGACGAAATTGGTGTAATCCTGCATCAGGTCTTTCTTGATGCTGCCCTCCGTGTACGTATAGACGTACAAACGGTTCACAGGGTTTTCGTCCCTTCTGGAATATCCGGCGATAATATCCGGTTTGCCGTCATTGTTCAGGTCCTTGAACTGAAGAGATTCCAGTACCCTGCCCTCTCCGTCGAAAGATGTTACCTTCGTCCACGTTCCGTTGACCAGCTTGAAAATCATGCAGTGGATGACCACCTGCTGATCCGGCGTTTCGTAGAATACGACCGCTTCGTTGACCTTGTCTCCGTCCAGATCGACGAAATGGATCAGGTTGGTGTCGGTTTCTTCCCTCGAGCGGATGAGATCCGCTCCATCAGGAAGCTGCGCGTGGATGATCGAGCTCAGCGTCTCTTTATCCGCAGACAGCATCGGCGTCTTCATCAAGCTGACCGGGTCGCTGATAAACGTGCAGCCGCCCAGCACAAACGTCAGCAGGACCGCAGCTGCAGCACGTATCCAGTTTGTCTTCAACAAATGCATTGCATCACTCTTTTCTATACCAAGCCCGCAAGCGGGCGCAAAGTCTAAATCATATTCTTTTCCCTCATCGTCAGACGGCGGCCGCGGATGTCGAATGCAACCTCCCCGCCAGACAGCCCGACGATTCGGGTGGCAAATTTCTCGGCGAGCTCAATCGGAAGCACGGAAATAACGGTGACGCGCTCCTCCTCGCACAGATGTTTCAGCGTTTCCATGACGCTTTCCGCCGATTTCGGGTCCAGCCCGACCACCGGCTCATCGGCGAGAATAACCTTGGCCCCATGAACCAAAGCTCTTGCGATGGCGATGCGCTGCTTTTCACCGCCGCTCAGCGTGCCCGCCTTCATACGGGCTTTATCCAAGAGACCCATCTGCTCGATGACGTCCATTGCGCCCATATAATCGTCCGAGCGGACCATCCCCGTCACCATGCGCCAAAGCGGCGTCTGACTGGCTTGGCCGATCAGCACGTTCTTCAGTCCGGTCCGGTTCGGATAGAGCTGGGGATTCTGCTCTAAGTATGCCCATTCGCGTCTAATTTTTCGTTTTCCGCCGAGAGGTTCCTTCAGCACATCCTGGCCGTCGATGACAAACGTCCCTCCGTCCCATTTTTCCTTCAGTGCCAGGCACCGCAGCAGCATGCTCTTGCCGCTTCCGCTAGCACCTCTGCCGGCGTTTCATGCA